>ENA-UPTF01000328-UPTF01000328.1-marine-metagenome-genome-assembly--contig:-NODE-328-length-34580-cov-5.516709_pt1 | contig 34580 bp, 31 predicted proteins | sample MGYA00238166_ERZ767019 | MGnify/ENA primary metagenome ERZ767019 (study PRJEB28930, sample SAMN06266391) | marine metagenome | isolation source: Sea water from 250 m depth | place: Atlantic Ocean | study... | reverse complement strand
ATTCAAAAATATGTCATGGAATTAAGGGATTTCCTCATTGGATGGGACCCTACAAAAATTGAAGAAATATGGACCCGCACATTCAGACTTTTTACATACACAGGTACCAGAGGGGCTACTACAGCAGCAATGAGTGGTATTGACATAGCCTTATGGGACATATTTGGCAAATCAGTCAATAAACCAATTTATCAATTGTTGGGAGGGTCTGTTAGAAATGAAATCCCACTGTACACTCACCCCCCGGAACCTGATGAAGACATATCATTAGCGATAGAAAATGCAAGGGAAATCGTAGAATCAGGCCATACTGCCTTCAAAATGGACCCCATGATGCATTCTTCACATGACGGGTACAACGGTGGCAATATCGGATATCTGGATGGTGAAATTAGTCCGGAAGGTGCTTACAGAGCTGAGCAAATTACAGCTGAAATACGAGATGCTGTTGGTCCTGACGTTGAGATTCTTATCGATGCCCACGGAAAATTCAATGTCCCCACGGCAATAGACCTAGCTAATCGACTTTCTGCATACGATATACACTGGTTTGAAGAACCAGTTCCAGTCGAAAGCTATCATGCCTTACAGCAAGTGAGAGACAGCACCAACGTAAAAATTAGTGTAGGGGAAAGGCTTCACACGCGATTCGAATTCGTTCCTATATTTGAAAACAATTTAGCTGATTATGTGATGCCGGACGTTACCTGGACTGGAGGAATATCAGAACTAAAAAAAATTTCCACTATGGCTGAAGCTTATTACATACCGGTATCTCCCCATGATGCCAGTGGCCCCATCAACATAATGGCTGGTGCTCAAGTTTCTATGACAATCCCTAATTTCTATAAATTAGAGACTATAAGATACGATCTCAGTGGATACAACCGTTTGATGGACAGACCTCTTGATGTCAGAGATGGCAATTTATATCTCACAGATCAACCTGGTTTAGGCCTCAATTTGGATGAGGAATTTCTACTAAAGCATACAGTGCCAGGATATGGTCCTGAAAATACCTAGTCTGAAGAAATTGCTCCTAGGCAATTTATAGAACCTTTCAAAACCAAATCACCTAACTCAGAACCGTTATCGGTTGTGAGATAGGGATTTACGACCGTAATTGATGCTCTGTCATGATTGATAGACCAAACATCGGTTCCTTCTTGATGGGTAACAGTCATCGGTTTATTATGGCGCAGCCAATGAAAGGTTCTTCTACCACTTGTGACTGTTTCAACATTTTCTAAATATGCCTTTGGCCCCAAAGTCGTTAAGTCAACTCCTTTAATATCTTTTAAATCGCAGGCTGGCAGGTTAACGTTTAGCAAAATCGCTGATTCGGACTTTTGGTCGTGCACTATTTTGGCTATTTCGGCACCCAGTAGTGCCGCAGGCGAATATATGACATCCTGCCTGTAAAACACAGACAGGGCTATAGAATTAATCCCCCTGAAATATCCGTGCAGAGCCGCACCAAAGGTACCGGAATTAAAAACATCTAATCCCAAATTTGCACCTTGATTAATACCTGAAACTATCAAATCCACAGGTTCAACACACAAAGATTCACACGCCATGATCACACAGTCAGCTGGGGTACCATCCACAGTGTATGTATGAGATTTCATACCATTCGGAGTCTGCACCTTTTCAACAGTTAGTGGGCTCGTAAGAGTCATAGATGCACCCTTACCGCTTTGATCCCGGTCAGGAACTACTACTGTCAAATCCCCTATTTCCTCCAAGGATTTGGCTATAGCCCATAAGCCAGGAGAATGGATTCCATCATCGTTTGTTAGCAATATCCGCATTAATACCCAACCTTTGAATAAAACATTAATTTTGTAATACAGCGACAATTATAAAGGCGATCTTTGAGTAAAAATCATGCCTACCATAAACACATATTACGTCATTCTATAGATGTCTTTTTTTCGCGACTTTTAATTTTCTGTATTCATATGATTGATTTAAAAAACCATCAATAATATCCACCTGTATAGAGAAAGGTCGCGATTTACAAATCTCTTACCGCAGGGACGCCTCCCATTGTTTCAGCAAATTGGATGGCATTTTTTATCGAGTTGGCAACAGCTTGTATGGCACCTGCAATAATACGATTCATGTCGCTAAAAGCATCAATATTTCCTTGTTCACCCGTTGAAATAGAGAACATAGTATCCCCATCACCAATCAGGTGCGATGGTCTGATTGCTAAAGCCAGTCCATCTTGTGCACTAGAAGCTAATCTTTTAGCCTGGGCCTTGGTAAGCCTAGCGTTGGTAGCCACAACCCCAATAGTAGTATTAGCGTTGATATCCGGTAATTTGAACGAATTCCCAGATATTAAATCATCCATAGAATTGGACATAGTACCGTCGATTCTAGGACCTGCTAGTAATAATCCGTTTTCAGGATCATACACACTTCCTATGGCATTCACGGCAACTATGGCTCCCACTAATAGCCCATCACCAAGATCAATACTGGCAGAACCCAAGCCACCCTTAACAGCTTTTTGTGTACCTTGAGTCTTAGCAACGGTAGCACCCGTACCTGCCCCTATAGAACCTTGCTCAACGGGATCCCCAGAAGCATATTTGCAGGCATGATATCCATTTTCAGCGTTAGGTCTCACCTTCGAATCACCAATTCCCAAATCAAACAAGATAGCCGAAGGGACTATAGGCACTACACTGTCTCCTACTTTCACGCCAATACCGTTTTCCTCCAGATATCGCATGGCCCCATCAGCCACCCCTAAACCGTATGCACTCCCACCTGAAAGCATAATGGCATGAACTTCTTCCACCCGGTTAATAGGGTTTAATACATCAGTTTCTCTAGTTCCAGGCGAAGCTCCACGAACTGAAACACCCCCGAGAGACCCTCTTGGGCACAATATAGCTGTGCATCCAGTAATTGCCTTTCGATCGGTCCAATGTCCCACTGTAATACCTGGAACATCCGTAATTCCATTACTCATAATTTTTCCAAAAGCAAAGCCTGCTAACATAAATGCAGCAGGCCTCAAATAACCTATTTATCATCACCACAAAAATACTTTTTCAAGGCTCACAATCTTTCTGAAGATTGGCTACTGGTTAAGATTTTATCAATTAAGTCAATTAGAATGCATAAGTTCAAATTTTCTTCAAATTTTTTCCCTATGAATTAGGAACAAAATAATCTTGAGTAAACTCCCCTAAATCTGCTAGAATAAAGGTCGTGAAATTAGAGACTTTTCCAAGGTTGATAAAACAACCCGTCAGCTTGGGCAGTCATGCCCGTATTTACGTCTCAGAGACGGCAACCCTCCGCCCTATTTGTATGAAGGATAGCTGCTTAGTTTTAAGTCGATTTTTATCTGGTCCAAAAGACTGTTTTTAGGGAGATTCGCATATGGCAACTTTAAAGCCACAAAATGACGACCAATATTCAGCGAGTGATATCCAAGTTCTTGAAGGAATGGAAGCGGTCCGCAAACGTCCCGGGATGTATATTGGCAGCACTGATCAGAGAGGGTTGCATCATCTCATATATGAAATTGTGGATAACAGTGTTGACGAATTCATGGGCGGATATTGCAGTGGCGTCAAAGTAACAATCCAAGAAGACGGATCCGTTCTAGTTACAGACAACGGACGTGGAATCCCTGTTGATAAACACCCAACCACTGGAATGACAGCCTTAGAAACTGTAATGACCACGTTACATGCGGGAGGAAAATTCGGAGGTAAGGCCTATGCAGTTTCTGGCGGTCTACACGGAGTTGGTGCGTCGGTCGTAAACGCCCTATCAAAATGGGTCAAAGTCTCCGTAAATCGAGATAATAAAATATTCCGCCAAGAATATTCGAGGGGAATCACCCAGACCGAAATGACTTCGGAACAGGATCCAAATGGCAAAACCAATGCAACTGGAACCACTATAGAATTCATGCCGGATACCGAGATATTTGGCGATCTTGTATATGATTTCGCTGTCCTTTCCAACAGATTCAAGGAGATGGCCTATCTAAATAAGGGCTTGGAAATTTCCTTCAAGAGTGATTGGCATGCCAGCAGATGGCCGAGCAACGAGGTTACCTACTACTTTGACGGTGGCATTTCCAGTTTCGTTAGAGGTTTAAACCAAAAAAGAGGCGTAGTTCACGAAGAACCAATATATGTTGAAAAGGATTTTGAGGGCACTAAAGTTGAGGTTGCCCTTCAATACAACGACTCCTACAGCGAATTTGTTTACGCATTTGCCAACTGCATAAACACAGAAGATGGTGGGACACATGTTACGGGTTTCAGGTCAGCTCTGACACGAGTATTAAATGACTTCGGTAGAAAGTCAAAACTCATTAAAGAAAATGAACCTAATTTAGCAGGAGAAGACACCAGGGAAGGTATCACTGCCGTGATCAGTGTCAAATTGAAAGATCCACAGTTTGAAGGCCAAACAAAAAACAAACTGGGAAATCCAGAAGCTCGAACGCAAGTAGAGACAGTTCTGGGGGAAGCTCTACAAATATTCCTTGAAGACAATCCAAAAGAAGCAAAAGCAATTATCGACAAATGCATGACATCCCAAAGAGCCAGGGAAGCAGCAAGAAAGGCACGGGAATTAATCATCCGCAAAAACGCTATGGATGGTGGAGGGCTACCAGGTAAACTCGCTGACTGCTCTGAAAAAAATCCCGAATTATGTGAAATTTACCTAGTTGAGGGAGATTCAGCTGGCGGTACCGCAAAAATGGGAAGGAATCGAAGATTCCAAGCTATCCTACCCCTCTGGGGAAAAATATTAAACGTAGAAAAGGCAAGGGCCGATAAAATCGTGGAACATGATGCCATCAGGTCGATGATCACGGCTATTGGAGCCGGGCTTGATGAGGACTTTGATGTGGAAAAACTTAGATATCACAGAGTGATCATCATGTGTGACGCAGACGTTGACGGATCCCACATAAGGACACTTCTATTAACTTTCTTTTTCAGGCATATGCCTGAGTTAATTCACCATGGACACCTATATATAGCACAACCACCTCTGTACAAGATAGCTGTAGGAAGAAAAGATCAGTACGTATATTCCGAGACAGAAAGGGAAGAAGTTCTGGGACAGCTTGAAGGGAAAAGGAATGTAAATATCCAACGTTACAAAGGTTTAGGGGAAATGAATTCAGACCAACTCTGGGATACGACTATGAACCCCGAGAGCCGTACTTTGCTCCAAGTAAGCGTGGCTGATGCAGTAATTGCAGATGACACTTTTACTGTACTAATGGGTGATGAAGTCGCTCCTAGGAGAAACTTCATCCAAACCCACGCCTTGGAAGTAACAAATCTAGATATTTAGTGGGTGGTATATAGAAAAACCCGTTTCCATGCGTTATGATCGGCACCCTTCAATGATATCGAAAAAGGGTAAGTAATACTGGAGATTGATTATGGCATCGGAAAGAGTAGCCTACGTAAATGGTGAGATAGTACCAGAGAGTCAAGCGTCGATATCTATTCACGATCGAGGATTCCTACAAGGTTACTCCGTCTTCGATACTACACGTACTTTCAATCATAAGATTTTTAAACTTGATGAACACCTACATCGTTTCTACAACTCTTTAAAATATGCTCGGCTCGACCCTGGCATGGATATTTCCCAAATGGCTCAAATAACCATGCAAGTCCTTGAAACCAATCTTCCTTTGATTAATAACGACGATGATTATTGGGTTACCCAGAGAGTGTCCAGGGGAATTTCTGGGCCAGATGGGGAAATGCCAACGGTAATAGTAGAATCTGTTCCCCTTCCTTTTGCTGCTAGGGCGAAATATTATAAAGATGGAATGCCTGTAGTAATACCATCTGTAAGGCGTACACCGCCTGAAGTGCTAAGCCCCAGAGCTAAAATACAAAATTATGCCAACCTCGTTCAGGCAGAATTCGAAGTCAAAGACAAAAACCCGGACGGGTGGCCAATCCTTCTAGATATGAACGGAAATTTATGCGAAGGCCCGGGAAGCAATTTTTTTATAGTGAAAAATGGTGCAGTTGTAACTCCGAGAGAACAATTTGTATTAGCAGGCATCAGCCGCGCTACGACTATTGAACTTGCTCAAGAGCTGGGTATCGAAACCCGAGAAGAAGACATTGATCTATATGATGCATACACAGCCGATGAATCGTTTGTAACATCCACTAGCTTTTGTATATGCCCAGTATCTTCAATAAACGGATCCCTCGTAGGTGATTCGAAAACGGTACCTGGCCCTGTGACTTCACGGCTTTTAGCTGCTTACAGTGGACTCGTGGGAATTGATATACAGGGACAATACCTGTCCAGGTTATAACCTACCTAAAATAAAATCAGAAACCTTACCCTGTGAATGATTTATTTTTAACCCCACATTGAAGTTGAAAAATATCTCTCACCTATGTCGTTGAAAATAGTAACGACGTGGCCGGATGTGAGTTCTTCAGCAACTTGCTTAGCCCCAAGTAAATAGGCTCCAGACGATTGCCCTACGAAAACACCTTTTTTAGCCAATTCATTTGAAACCTCATACCCTTCAACGACATCGACATTAATCATACGATCCACTACTGATCGATCAAATGTGTCTGGAATAATATGACCTTCACTCAATGGTTTAAGCCCTTCCACTCCAGGCCACTCCTCAAAGTCTATGCAAACCACCTCAATAGATGGGTTTACTTCTTTCAGTCTTCGTCCAATTCCACTGATGGTTCCCCCAGTACCAACTCCACCTACAAAGTGGGTAATAAAAGGAGCTTGCTCTAAAAGTTCAACAGCGGTAGTCTCGTAGTGAGCTAATGGGTTATTAGTATTGCTGTATTGGTCGCAATAAAAATATTTATCTGGATTCTGTTCGTATCTTCTTTTGACCTCGTATAAAGCTTCATCATAACCCAATTGGGCATCCGTAAATATGAGGCTCGCCCCGTGAGCATTTAACCGTTTTTTTCTTTCCTCACTCGCATTCTCAGGCATCACTAATTCAACAGGAAAGCCAAGAATTGCACCAACCATTGCATATGCAATCCCAGCATTACCAGAAGTCGCATCTAGAATCGTTTTTCCTTCCTTCAGCTTTCCAGAAATGACTGCCTCAGCCAACATTCTTAACACTGGCCTATCCTTGATTGAACCACCAGGATTTAATTGCTCAAATTTAGCGTATATATGAGTAGCTCCCATATCCCATGGAAGGTCTAATTCAACCATTGGTGTATTCCCGATGGCCTGCAACGCAGGATATCGATTCACAAAATTTTGTATATTTTGAGCGTATGGCAAGTGATTTATCAGCCTCTATTTTTGACAAAATAATAGGAGACAGAAGAACTGTCTCCTTAATGAGTATATCTTCTGATAATTTAGCAGTCTAGCAAAGGAAAAAAAATTATCCGCAGTGAAACAGTCTTGAGCACTTTTTCACATACAGTTACTATGAAGTAATCTAGCTGCTGTATGGAAAATCATGAATACAAAAGAAGCTACAAACAGAATCCTTCAACTAAGAAGTCTCATAGACCGCCATAATCACCTGTATTTCGTCGAAAATGACCCTGAAATTGGTGACGGCCAATTCGATCGATTGATGTTTGAACTCCGAAGCCTTGAGAGCAGTTTTCCTGATCTGATCACCCATCAATCACCTACACAGAGGGTGGGTGCAGCACCCCTAGCTGGTTTTTCAGAAATATCTCATGCCTTACCAATGCTTAGCCTTTCAAACGCATTTTCTGACACAGATTTATCGGCATGGTATCAAAGGCTCTACTCGATGTTAGATGATACTGACTTTGAGATGGCCTGCGAACTTAAATATGATGGTTTGGCCGTGTCGCTATTGTATGAACAGGGCCTATTTACCCGAGGAGCAACCAGAGGAAATGGTGTGACAGGAGAAGATGTAACCCTAAACCTCAAAACCATTAAAACCATACCACTACGCCTACACGGAGAATTTCCCGATCTCCTGGAAGTTAGAGGAGAAGTTTATTTTCCAAAATCTGAATTCATAAAATTCAACGCTCAAAGAGAACAGGAAGGTCTTCAAACTTATGCTAATCCTCGCAATACTGCTGCCGGCTCTTTAAGACAATTAGATTCAAATGTGACGGCCGAAAGACCTCTTGATATGTTCGTTTACTCATTAGCACAAATTGAAGACAACATGAGTTTCAACACGCAACTTGAAACTTTAGATTATCTTAAAAGTTTAGGTTTTAAAGTAAACCCAAACAATTCCTTAGCCAAAACTGTTTCCAAAGTGGTCGAATACCACAGAATGTGGATACAAAACCTATCCTCACTTGACTATGACTGTGACGGAATTGTTGTAAAAGTAAACAGACTGGACTACCAACAACATCTAGGAAATATTGGAAGAGAACCCAGATGGGCAATAGCTTACAAATTTCCAGCCATACAAGCGCAAACCAGGCTAATGGACATACGTTTGAATGTTGGAAGAACTGGAAGTATAAACCCATACGCCTTGCTCGATCCTGTTGAAGTTGGAGGAGTTATCGTAAAACAAGCAACTTTGCATAATTCTGATTACATATATTCCAAAGACCTGCGAATAGGCGATTGGGTAGTAATTGAAAGAGCCGGAGAAGTTATACCCCAAATCGTTAGAAGCGATAAAGAGAAAAGAACGGGAAATGAAACACCTTTTACAATGCCAGTTTCGTGTCCTAGTTGCAACGAGGAACTAGTAAATAGGACAGATGAAGCAGCAATTTACTGTACAAATTCAACATGCCCGGCGCAACTAGAAAGACTCGTAGAACATTTTGTAAGCAAAGGGGCCATGGATATTGAAGGAATGGGAGGAAAAGTAGGAATTTCATTGATACAAAGTGGCCTCATTGCAGATGTGGCCGATATTTATTTTCTTCAAAAAGAAAAACTCGAAGAAATAGACAGAATGGGTGAAAAGAGTACAGATAACCTATTAAAGGCAATAAATGAAAGTAAAAAACAACCTACTGCACGAATTTTGACATCCCTAGGAATTCCACACGTTGGATCAGAAATATCTTATTTGCTTATGAACAAATTCACTTCGATAGATGAACTAATAGCCTCTGATCAAGAAACACTTCTCAATATCCCTTCAATTGGGCCCAAAATATCCGAAAGTATTGCTGAATACTTTAGTAAACCCAATAACAATAGAATGATAGAGAAACTTCGGTTAGCAGGGTTAAACATGGTATCTGACTCAATTATCGAATCGGAAAGCTCTAATCTATTGGCCGATTTGCGATTTGTTGTAACTGGAAGACTCGATAACTACAGTAGGACTGAAATACAAGACTTGATAAAAAAACATGGTGGGAAGGTTAGTAGTTCTATTTCCAAAGGCACTGATTATTTGTTAGCCGGACAAGATGGTGGCTCTAAACTTGATACAGCTTCTAGTTTAGGAATTCAAATAATTACAGAAACGGAGTTTGAGTCACTCATTGACAACAGAGAAAGCTAAGTGTGCCCGTCTATTTCATAAATTGGGAACTACTTTGTTCAAAAACAAATCAAGCTGTTTTGCTTGGTCGTAGGAAGCGAATCTTACTATTATCGTTTCAGCACCAACATTCTCATAAGTTTTTATCCTAGCAATAACTTCCTCTGGAGATCCCCAAGGACCCCATCTTTCCTGCCATATATTAACTCCATAATATGCCTTCAGAAAATGATCTGATTCCTCTGTTAAATCTTCTTTGTTATCTCCCATATTTACTGTCATATAAAAACTTTTTTCCATTCCAGTAAAACTCAAATCGCCTGGCCCATGATAATCAGAGACTTTATCGAGAACCAATTCATATTCATCTGGAAAATCAGAAATAGAAATTAACCCATCTCCAAGCAGTACTCGCTTGTACTGTCTATCCAATTTGGAGCGGCCATGAGCCGCGACCAGAACGGGAACACCATTAGATTGAGGAGAAATCGGTTTAATGGACACATCTTTAACTTTGAAGTGCTCACCTTCAAAAGTTACTGACTCTCCTTTAGTAAGCGGTTTGAAAATTTTAAGCGCTTCTTCAAATCTACCTGCTCTCTTTCTCGGATCGACTCCCACATTATTCCATTCCTGCCTTTGAGCATCGTTAAAAGCACCGCCTACCCCCATTCCCAATACAACCCTTCCTTCAGAAACCAAATCCAAAGTAGTGGCTACGTGGGCAAGCTGAACAGGATGCCTTAAAGATGCGAGCAACACCGCAGTACCAAGTCGTATGGTCTTTGTCCTTGCAGCAATAGCAGATAAGGCGGCAAAAGGTTCTAATCTAGGCTTTGCAGTTAGGCTATCCCCTACCCAAACAGAGTCGATACCAGCGGCCTCGACAATCTCAGCCATTTCAATTATCGAATCTATATTAGTCGGAGGTTTATCTGACATCAGTAAACCCCGAGTAGGAAGTAACACACCCAATTTTGTCATATTTGCACCAGTTCTTGGAAAAGTTTTTTAAATGATACCCATATTTTTTAGGAATCCATTTTCGATTTCTTCACATTTACGTAAATCCTCGGGGGTATCAAGATCTATAAGTAATCCTTCAGGTCTAATCGTTTCAAAAGGAATTCCACGATCTTTTGCATACTCATAGTGTCTTCTATAGCTATCATTACCCAACAAAGGAATCAACTCAGTTTGGTTTGGAAAAAGAATGCAGTTAGTACCACCATCAGATTCCGAAGAAACTAAGACAGCAAAATTGCCATTATTAGAAAGTTCAATTACCGAGTCTATATCACTTGGAGTAAGGAATGGGAGATCACCCGGCAAGTACACCGTTCCATTCCCAATCTGGCTAATTTCTGTTATTCCAACTGAAACATCGAAATTCAAATCCCCTGAATTTGAATCAAGCCAATTGACTCCCATCTGCTGGCAGAGCTGAGCCACTTTGATCCCCCCACCAACTACGTATACAGCATCCACAGAAGATTCTGTGGATGCTTTCACCACTCTCCTCAAAAGAGCTATGGTTAAAAGTTCTCTGCTCGGTCCGTCTAGGACATTAATAAGTCTAGATTTACCTTCCGATGGAACTTTCATTGGTATAAGGATAGAAAATTTGTCCACCTAGCTATGCACTTATATCTAGAATAAATTCAGCCAATTGTTTTTTATCTTGATTAGTTTCCATAACCGTTTTAGTAACAAAAACCTCCATACCTAGCGATTCTATATTCTGCTTCATAGAAGCATCTATCTCATCAATGATAAACGTGTTACAAAGACCAACATATTGACGAGCTACTCCCAGAGAGGATACATCGTGCCCAAGTTCCTTCAAAATTTTTGCTGCAGGGCCTTTAATAGCTTTACCTCCTACTATAGGACTGACAGCAACTGATTTTCCTGAATATGACTGAACTATCTTTCGAAATCCAGGCACTGCTAAAATCGGAGCAAGACTCAAAAAAGGATTGGAAGGACAAAATACTAAAAGATCCATGTCCATTAGAGATTCTTTCGCCTCTTTGGTTATTCGGCAATTTTGGGATCCCTCGAAATCTATAGATTTGACGATAGGCTCACACCGATTTTTCACAAAATATTCTTGAAATGGCATGATTCCATCATCTGTTTGGACCATGGTCCTTATGGAATCATCAGTAGCTGGCAACAGTTTGTGACGGACACCTAAAGCTTCCGTCAATTTCGCGCAGACCTCGGTCAATGTTTTCCCTTCATCCATCATTTGAGTACGGAAAAGATGGGTCGCAAGATCCAGATCACCCAGATTAAACCAAGCATCTGCACCATATTCCTTTAGTTTTCCTAAAACCCTAAATGATTCATCTTGAAGGCCCCAGCCCATTTCCACATTTGATACTCCTGCTAAGGTATACATTACGGTATCAAGATCAGGAGATACATGTAATCCATAAAACCTATCATCGTCTGCCGTGTTTATTATCACCGTTAGCTCATCAGGGTCTAATGTTTGAGAAAAGCCGAGAGCTAATTTTGCGCCACCAACTCCGCCGGCTAAAGCAACTACCGATCTCATCAATTCTCATCTCCAAGGGATTCCATAGTTTTCAATACTATATACCTGACTTACACAATATAACCAACATGCTAAAATCCTTTCAATAACGGTGGATAACAGCTCACTTCATTAGCTCTGGAGAACTCTCATTCGCATCTCCCAATTAAGCCTCCTTAATTTTCGAAATTACAGGGATTTGGAACTGGTGTTACCTTTGGGTACCACAGTCATTCAAGGAGCAAACGGACACGGAAAAAGCAATCTATTAGAAGCCATCCATATGCTGGCTATTGCAAAATCCACAAAAGTCACCACTGACAGGGAATTAATAAACAACCTATCTGTCATGCAACTCGAACAAGAAAAATTAAGCTACTCTAAAATTGCATGTGTCACTGAACACCAACAAGGGTCTGAAAATCTTGAAATTCATTACAGATGCCAATCATCAGAAAACCATCACGGCTTTACAGCTCAAAAGTTTATTAGAATCAACGGAACTCCTAGAAGATCTTCAGAACTAGTTGGTATTGTCAACGCCGTTCTATTTAGTGTGAGTGACCTCGATTTGATATATGGCAGTCCTTCGATACGACGAAGATACCTAGATATATTACTTTCACAAGTCGATAAGAAATATTTGAAATCATTACAACAATATCAAAAGGCAAACACACAGAGAAACCACCTCTTAAAACTAATAAGGGATAGAGCATCGTCCGATAGTGAATTGGAATACTGGGATGAGCTTTTAGCAAAAAATGCGGTCATCCTCACAGAAAAACGTAAAAAAGCTATTGAAACTCTAGAGGAATCATCGGTGCCGTTCCATAACTCCATGGCTAGTAGCTCTGAAACATTGACCATGCACTACCTCAGCCCAGCCGATTTTTCAAAAGATATAAATATAGAAAACTTCATGCATAACTTAGAAAACTCCAGGAAAAAAGACATAGCACAAGGTTCTACAAATATAGGTCCTCATAGAGATGATCTGCTCTTTAAAATTAATAATATGGAGGCTTCTAAATACGCCTCAAGAGGCCAATCCAGAACAGCGATTCTAGCTCTAAAGATGGCGGAATCTGACTTCTTATATCATCATAGAAAAACAAAACCAGTTCTACTTTTAGATGATGTGATGTCTGAATTAGACCAAAAACGCAGAGAGCAAATAGTAGATCACATAAAAGATCATGACCAAGTCATTGTTACTACTGCTGAACCAACTAACATTCCAAATTCATTCACTAATGATTCCAATAGATTAGAAATAATAAGTGGTTCCATAAAAATAATTTAGAATTAGACTAGTTAACATGGAGATAAAAAACCAGAAATCAATATTGGCAGCAGCACAAATAATATTGAAATCAAACTACACAATAGCTTTAGTTGGAGCCGGATTGTCTGTTGGGAGTGGAATCCCAACCTTCAGAGGAGCTGGCGGACTTTGGACAAAATTAGGAGAACCCTCCAACAATGAATATGAAACTTTTCTTAAAAATCCTACAGCATGGTGGGATCAAAATTTAAACTCGCAAATAGACCCTGAAAGAACAAATTTTAGAAATGCCATTGAAAAAGCACGGCCAAATTCTGGCCACTTCGCTTTAGTTGAATTAGAAAATATAGATGTTTTGAAACACCAAATTACCCAAAATATTGACAATTTACATTATGTAGCTGGTTCAAGTAAGGTCACTGAAATTCATGGTAATCGAACTAAATTAAGATGCACTACGTGTGAATTAAGATGGCATCGTGAAGAATTCGACGAGGTGTCTCCATTTTGGCAAGATATTTTGCCACCGAAGTGCCCAACATGTTCAGGAATTATAAAACCTGACACTGTTATGTTTGGTGAACCCATACCCATATCAATTTTAAATAGCTGTGTAAATGAAACGAATTTAGCCGATTGCATTTTGGTAATTGGTACTTCTGCAACAGTATTTCCAGCTGCCAGTTTCCCACAAGAGGTATTATCATCTGGAGGGAACATAATAGAAATTAACCCCGAAGATACCCCTATTTCTGAATTTGCAGCTACTTCCGTGAAAGGGCCTACCGAAAGCTCTTTGCCCAAATTGCTACAGGAGATAAAAAGACTTATCGCCAATGACAATATTTAACAAATCAACGATTCTAGCTGGAGGCGCTCATATTACTGCCATGCTAGCAGGGATTTTATTAATATTTTTCCCCCTTGTGAGTGACATAGATCAGATAACAATTTCGAGTAATTTCACGCAACAATATCAAGCGAATAAAACAATATTTGAAGCATTGGGAGCACAAGGTCTTTTCGTAATAATATTGCCTTGGATGCTATCAGGAATATGTCTTTTGTCTTCGGTCATGGCAAAATCAACTAATAGAAGTCAAAGGACACTGATTCTCAGATGGAAGTCCTATTCGTGGGCAATGTCAGTCATATTGATAGTATTTATAATACTCAGCATAACTTCAGTAGGAAAATTTTATATTCCATCAGGTTTTCTTGCCTTGGCATCCGCTTTCTACAATCGGTAAGGACATATATTGAAATACGATAAAATTGTTATTGGAGCAGGTTCGGCTGGTGCAGTAGTAGCTTCCCGTTTGTCAGAAGACCCGGATTGCTCAGTACTCTTATTAGAAGCAGGTCCAGATTATCCAAACTTCGAAGAATTACCTTCTGACTTAAAGCATGGATGGGGAACTGGCCCAGATATAGTTGTTGGGGGCATGCACGACTGGCAATTTACTGGGATCGCATCAACATTATCAAATGACATGCCAGTACCGCGTGGAAAAGTTACGGGAGGTACTAGTGCTATTAACGGACAAGTTTTTCTAAGACCACTTCCAGAAGACTTTGAAAGGTGGGTAGAGTGGGGGAATGATAGATGGAGTTTCGAAGAGTGCCTACCGTTCCTGCGCAAAATCGAAACAGACCTCGATTATGATGGTGATTTCCACGGACAAGACGGGCCAATTTTGGTTAAAAGGCACTCTTTGGAATCGCTAACAGACGATCAATTGGCATTCTACGAAGCTTGTCAATTTCTCGGTTATCCCAAAAATTTGGATCATAACTTGCCGGACGCTACAGGTGTCGGACCCTATCCTTTGAACAACCCTGACGGAATCCGATTCAGCACTGCTTTAGGCTATCTTTCTCAAAGCAGGCATCGTTTGAACCTGACAATTAAACCAAACTGCATTACCCGAAAAATCCTGTTCGACGGAAATACAGCAACGGGCGTAGAAGTGATAAGTGGTGAGGAAATCTTCCAAGTTGATGGAAAAGAAATAATCCTTTCGGCCGGTGCAATCGCCACACCCCAAATTCTTATGTTGTCCGGGATAGGACCAAAAGAATCATTAACCGAATTCGATATAGATATGGTGACCGCTTTACCTGGAGTCGGGCAAAATCTTAGGGATCACCCGACAGTTCACACAACATGGCAACCGCACAGCACATTCAACAAACCAGAACAAAAAATAGGACCTCAAAAAGTTGCCCTAAGGTACACATCTCAGGACTCAAAATATCAAAACGACATGATAATGATAATGCGTTTCAGTCATGAGATAGGTGACACAGGCGCACTTATGATTTCTGTCGGGGTATATCTTGCCGATAGTGCAGGAGAATTGTCCCTACAATCTAAAGATATAAATACTCAACCATTACTTAATTACGATTTATTAAACCAGGAATATGACCGAAAGAGATTAAGGGATGGGATTAGAATTGCAGACGAAATAGCGAAAGCTCCCAGCTTTGAAAATATGGTCGTCAGTAGAATATCTCCGAACGAAAAAGTGCTACAAAATAATGATCTGCTTGATAAATGGATGCTAGAAAATGTCCTTACAATGCACCACATTTCAGGTACATGCAAAATGGGCCCAAGCTCCGACACAATGGCAGTTGTAAATCAATATGGCAGCGTGTATGGAACAGAACACCTAAGACTCGCAGATGCCTCCATATTGCCAGATTGCCCTAGGGCTAACACAAACGTCGCAGCTATGTTGATTGGTGAGAGAATTTCCGATTTTATCAAAGCCAGTGACTAGATTTTAGACGAGTATTCCCTCGCTATAAATTATGACGTAGCGAATACTGGCGGATTTTGACAACGACTATCTCTCTCATTTTATCGACACATAAATTCATAATTGACAACAAATCAGTGATATCTCGATTGACTGCCTCAGATATACCAGAAATATATGCTTGTCTTAATTCGGTATTAACATTAAATTTCGATATTCCTGCCAATACACACTGCAAAATCATTTCATCTGATAATCCTGATGCCCCATGCATCACTAATGGCAGCTGAGTTGTTTCACGGATTTTATAAAGTCTCGGAAAATCCAATTTAGGTTCTGATTCATATTTGCCATGGACATTGCCAATACAAATTGCCAAGGCATTAATCTTGGTCTTTATCACGTAGTCATCTACCAATACCGGATCTGTCAAAAGTGCTTTGTAATCCGAAATTGTCACACTATCTTCAGTACCAGAGAGGCGCCCTAACTCTCCTTCGACAAACCCTCCTATGCTTATTATTTCTTCGGCACATAATCTGGTAAATTCTACATTTTCCTTATAGTCATACCCAGATCCATCTGGCATGAAAGAAGTAATACCAGCGTTGATACCTTCACTAATAGATTCGATTCTGTCGATATGATCAAGATGAACGGAAATCGATACGGTCGATAAGCGAGCTGCTTCCAATGCCATTGCAATAAGAGGTTTACTTCCCCTCTCTAGCGAAGCTGGATGTAGCTGAATAATTACAGGAACACCTTCTTGCTCCGCACCTTCTACAACAGCTTTAACACCTTCAAAGTTATATACATTAAAAGCACCAACGGCTATATTTCTTGAATTGGCCCATTTCAAAATATCAGAAGAGGATGTAATCATTTAACACTCGATTATCTCATCCTCAATATCACATCCGAGATTGCCGCAGGTCCACCTACATTACCGGGGAAAAGAATCAATTTAGATCCAGGGTATTTTGATTCAGAACCCATTTGTAAAACCAAAACCCCAGGAGAAATTTGGCCAGGAACAGTAGCTCTCTTCATATTCAATGCATTTGCGATTATATTCGAAGACGTCATTCCCCCTTTTGATATTAAATATCTCGGGTTGACTGAAATTCCAGAAACAACTGATGTCATTGCATCCGTAATTATCGCTCCTATCTTCAAATACTCCTCAGGTGAAGAACCCGCTATGACTTTTCTACTTGTGTATATGACAGTGTCTTTAGATTCATTCAAAAGCATATTAGCTCTTTCAATTACACTAACTATGTGTCCTTCGTCCTCTCCCAGTACCTTGTCGACTTCCAACTCTAAACCGTACACATTTGGTAAATCTAAAAGGTTCTCCAATTGCGATGTGCTGCCGGGAACGTGGGATCCTACCAGTATTAATGCTCCACCCTTATCGGTATATCCCATTTCTTCTTTCTTCAAGATAGGTCTTTCCCTTTGCCCAAGACGAGACCGAACAAAAGAAGCCGCTGAGCGTATCAAATAATTTTTCCCATATTTATACTGAAGTCGCAAAATTGCCAAAGCAACTACATCCAAATCTCTCATATCCGCCGAATTAATTATGCATATATCATTTCGGTTCACTTGCTTCAGTTTTTCTTCGACTACATCAGGACCACCAATTCTAATTTCATCTATGGAAATGGCTATTACCTCTTCGGAGGATACTTTGCCTTGCGTTTTTTCTTCTATCCAGTCACAAAGGTTAGAGGATTCATATCCAAATGCAGAGTCTTTAGCAAACGGAGTTTGGGCCACTGGAGCAAGCATGCTGCCATCAGAAACATATTGAACGTTATCAATGGTGTAACGCCCGCCTTGAATAAAAAAGGGGATAAATATAATCCCATCGTGGGAATTTCCCATTCCTTCTGCCAGAGCATCGACTTCCGCTGGGAAATGCCCGCGAAGAGTTGAATCAGATCTAGATATTACTGATATAGGTATTTTCAACTGTCGAGACAGTTTACTGAATTCCATACCCAAATCAGTGTTTATTTTGACTGCTTGTTCCTCAGTTTTGGCTCTTGTATTTATCAAGAGGAAAGTCGCCTCTTCTGGTTGATATCTTTCCGATAGAAGAACATCAAGAGACCATTGCGTCAAAAAGGAAGCATTGTGAACTGTTTGGGCCCCAGTGGGATCATCATCCAAAACAAAAACCATTGAGGGATAAGCTTCCAATATCGTCTGAATTTCGGGAATTAAATCTTCAGACCATAAAGGAGGCAAGGAATCAAGAGTTGCTTCTAAAGGGACCGGGTGGTACTGCATAAATACCCCAACTCAAATTACACTAATCTTGAATGCGCAACGTCTGTTAAATTGTCTCTATCCAGCTAATCCCATTCAGGCAGGTTCAAACATAGGAAGAGCTATCTCTCCATCACCCTGTTCTTGCCAAACTACTTTTACCCGCATACCAATTTTTATATCTGTAATTGGATTATCCACATTTACAATATTGGTCATCATTCGGAAACCCTCATCCAAGTCCACATAAGCAACAGCATACGGTCCTAGGTCTTTAAAGGCAGGGTGGCGACTTTGCATAACAACGCTGTAGGTGTATACAACGCCTTCACCTTTTGAAGTATTCCATGTTGTCTCTAAGGTTCCACATGTGTCACAGTGAGCTCTCGGGTAAAAAATCACCCTGTCTGTGCAATCAGCATTGTCGCAGGTTTGGTACACAAGGTCTTTTTTCTTCGTTGCTTCCCAAAAGGGTTCTGTATCAGGTTCAGGAAATCTTGGCTGAGGTCTCAATGTCATCTCTAATTCTCCTAATCTATTAATCGGCCGCGAGAATGGTCGGTGAAGTAGCATGTCTAGCACCCAACTGGCCACCATTCCCAACTGCCACTGCCAATTTGGCATTGTCCACTTGAGAATTTGATTCTCCTCTCAATTGTCGAGTGGCTTCTAATAACAAGAAAATACCTCTTTCGCCCGGATGATTTGACGAAAGGCCTCCTCCATCAGTGTTGAGAGCAGGACCTCCGGTTTGATCAAATTTAAGTATTCCTTGACTCACGTAATCCCCCCCTTCTCCCTTTTTACAGAATCCCAAATCTTCGATCATGCACATCACAGTTATAGAGAAGGAATCATATGCCATAAGAACATCCATTTCACTTGGCGATACTCCTGCATCTTCAAACGCCCTAGGCCCCGATTGTCCGCCCGCACTAACAGTGATATCACCTCCATTTTCTCTATACTTTGTGGCTTCTGCCCCTCCAATTATCCATACCGGTGGTTTCTTGCAATTTCTGGCAACTTCTTTGGAAGCTATAACCACTGCTCCTCCCCCGTCAGAAACCATGCAACATTCGAGCAAATGCAAAGGCCATGCAATCATCCTCGAGTCCAGCACATCCTGTGTGGTAATTTCATTGACCCCGACAAACTCGAGATCTGTCATTGCTTTAACCGCTTCTGGATTTCGCATCGCATGATATCTAGTCGCCACAGAAATCTCGGCAAATTGTTCATTTGTAGTGCCATATTGGTGCATATGGCGCGCCTTCACCATTCCGTATCCCGATATCAAAGTCATTCCCCACGGGTCTTCCATATTATTGAAAGGGGTGGGAGAACCTTGGCCAGTTGCTCCAGCCGTTCCAATCGCTCTCCGATCAGAATGAGATGTCGAACCATAGGTCAGCAAAGCAACGCTCGCCTTTCCAGAAGCGATCATAGTAGCGGCATGGTGCGCTTGAAATTCATAGGAAGTCCCACCGACACTGGTGTTATCAATTAACCTTGGGTTCAAACCCAAATATTCCGAAATGCCAAGTCCCCCGATGTTCTGATGGGAACCGGTGTCATAAACCGCATCAACGTCTTGCCATGAAAGGCCTGCATCCTCTAATGCCTTAGAAGCAGAAGCAGCCTTAATTTGCAAAGCGCTGACGCCTGGCGCTACTCTTAGCGGATATTCATGTATTCCAACAATTGCAGCTTCCCTAGTTTGTGCCATAAGTAATCCCTCAAGTAAATGGTATTAATAATCGAAGTGAAGTTAGCACATGCCTTCTAAGCAGTCAAACCAATATCTACCGCACCAATTTGTTGTTCCAAATTAAATTGTCCGATACCCTCGTATGATGGCTATGGGAATTCAAGAAAATGAATATTCCTGCACAAAGTGCAACAAACCTTTGCTCTCGACGTTAGCTTCCTATTGCCAAAATTGTGGTGAATACATAGGAAACCAAAATCCTTCCTTTTTGGATAACTCCTCAATTGGTAGAAACAATTGGTGGATTTGGGTGGTATTCACCATTATTTTTGTAGTTGTGTGGCAGGTAATCGGATCACTTCCCTTGGTTGGACTTTGCGGGATACTCAACGTCGTCAAAGTAGGAACCTATACTTGTGACTTTGAAACACTTGTAATCGCAGGAAATTCAAAAGCTCCGAATTTTCTGATGATGCATATTACTTTTATTGTAGGAGCAGCAAGCTTCTATATTTTCTTAAACCTCTTACACGGCAAAAAGTTACTGCAAGTTTTAACCGAACGAGTACGATTTGACTATAAAAGATGCTCATTTGCATTAACAATGTTTTTTTTATTGGGTGGGATCTCCTTAACAGCCAATTTAATGTCAGGTTCCTCTGATCTAAAAATTCGGGGTGAAGTCCCAGATTTATTGGTGATAGGCATAATGGCCTTGGTACTCGTGCCAATACAAGCAGGGTTGGAAGAGGCATTCTTCAGAGGATATTTGATGCAAGGGTTTTCCTTGTTGATCAAATCACGACTTACAATATTAATTGTCACGTCCTCAATTTTCGCTTCACTGCACCTTATGAACCCAGAACCTTGGTCCTACGGTATATTACCGTATGTTATTTCTGTTTTCCTTGTCGGATTATTCATGGGTTTAATAACACTGGTTGACGGGGGAGTGGAACTAGCGGTAGGGGTCCATATTGCAAATAATTTATGGGTACATCTTATAGTAGGTTTGGAAAAATCAGTCATACCAAGTTCATCTCTTTTTATCGCAGATCAAAAAAATTTAGAGATACTGTCAACTGTTGTACCTTCCCTAATCCAATATGGAATCTTGACAGGGATATTTGCACTCAAATACAAATGGTTTCAAAAACTTAAAGGATATCCTGCCTCTTAACCTATTGATAAGTAGCATAATCGAAACTATAGTTTTTCGGATGCTAATTGGATTAATAACGGACACACATCTTCCTGGAAGGGTTAGAACCCTAGGTGAATTAGGTGACCTCCCAGAAAAATTTCTCTCTGGAATGGACTTGATTCTTCATGGGGGAGATTTAACTTCTCCTATGGTTTTGGACTGGTGCGAACAATATGCTCCTGTAATCTGTTCAACGGGTAATAATGATCCAATTCCTGATCCCAGAATGAAAGAGGTTCAAATACTCGAACTTGAAGGTTGGACAATCGGAATGATCCATAGTCTTGAAGGTCAATTTAGACCAATCGAAGATCTTCAAAAATTATTCCCCAAACCTGTACAAATCATGATCTCTGGGCACACTCATCAAGAACGATTGGAGTACAGGGACGGTGTCCTGTTAATAAATTCAGGAAGTATCACATTCCCTCGACATAAAGAATTACGATTGGGAACCGTAGGAACACTAGAACTGCATCCTGGTAAAGCCAAGGTCGAAATATTTCCGTTAGGAGAGACTCCAGGTAGTCCCAATCCAGGAGTTAATCTTTCAATAGAAATTACAGATGGCGTCGTAACCCATAGTGAAGGCCCCGTTATGCTGAGTAGCCAATAAGCAAATGCTAAACTACCGCGTATTTTTCAGGTGTAACTGATCCGTCGGAGTCAATTACGAAAAAATTTACCGTGGGAGAGTCTTTGTTTTCTAATGAAATCAACACATACCCAAAATCGACCCAGCCGGACTCTACGGCCATCCTGACATCAGTATCAGACGGAAAAGCAGGACTGTGAGTATGTGAATGATAGAAATACATCAGATCCAAACCCCTATCATCAGCGTCTTTCATAACTTCTAGTTGTTCCTTCGGATCCATAACGTATCTAAATGGACTAGGAGTGGAATTTTTTACCCTGTACAGATGAGTCACCGCTTCACCTTGACCTGCCAATATTCCACAGCATTCATTAGGATCATCCTCTCTCGAATGTTGAATCATTTCATCAATGTGTTTTTGAGATATCTGCTTCAACCTTTTCTCCTAAACTTCTTAAATAAAACCAAATCTTTAATCATCTGAATAATTCCGCCCGAACCAGTCGATCGTCTTTTTTCTACGCAGCTAACGCAAGTGCAAGCCGGTGGGTGGTCGTAATGCCAGCTAGAGCGACCCATAAATATATTTTCCCTTTCCTAGTTTTCCATTCTGATGCCTGACCTTGGTGGCCCAGCTTGATGAAAATTATTTTGTCTCCAGGCCTCATAGGCAATAATTGAAACAGAGTTTGCAATATTTAAGCTTCTATTTCCTGGTTTCATAGGAATAAGTAAGTGCCTTTCGCGCGGTATCGTATCTAGAACAGCTGGTGGAATACCTGAAGATTCTGGCCCAAATAAATAAGAATCATTACTTCCAAATTTTATATCACTGTAATATCTTCGCGATCTGGCAGAGGTGGCGTAGCAAATTCTTTCGGGATATTTTTTCACATAGTCTTCCAAATTTTCATGCTCTGTTACCACCGTTAAATCTGAATAATCCAAAGACGCTCTTCTTAATTTTGCTTCCGTAAGTTCAAAGCCCAAAGGACGAATCAGGTGCAACTCAGCACCAACATTAGCGCAGAGTCTAATTATATTGCCGGTGTTGTAGGGAATCTCAGGCCTATAGAGAACAATATGCACAGCATTACCATTTACTTATTAAAATTTATTTCAGTATTCTAGTTCAGACAATACATAAGAGACCAACTATGACAATCTCCATCCAATTGTGGCACAATGGACGTTGCGCGCTAATGACAAGGTTAATTTTGTCTTGCGAACGAATCTCAGGAGGAAAAAAATGGCGAATTACCTAGACGGTAAAGTTGCAATAGTCACCGGATCTGGTAGAGGAATTGGGGCGGGAGTAGCGAAGCAGTTGGCATCGGAAGGAGCCAAGGTCATCGTAAATGATATCGGTGCTGCATTAGACGGAGAAGGCAGTTCAAACACCCCAGCAGAGCAAGTTGTAGAAGAAATAAAAGCTGCGGGAGGAGAAGCTACACCAAATTACACTGATATATCAACAATGGAAGGCGGAGAGGCTATCGTCAAATCCGCTTTGGACAACTATGAAAAGTTAGATATTGTGGTCACGGTAGCTGGAATATTGAGAGATAGAATGATTTTCAATATGACAGAGCAAGAATGGGACGATGTCATCAGGGTGCATTTAAAGGGCACTTTTACGGTTTGTAAGTATGCCTCGATCTTATATCGGCAGCAAAGAAGCGGGCGAATTATAACGTTCGCATCGGAGTCAGGCCTGATAGGAAATACAGGGCAAGGCAACTACGCAGCCGCCAAATCAGGAATCGCAGGTTTCACAAAAGTTGCCGCGAAGGATCTAGGTCGGTACGGAGTAACAGCGAATTCCATTTCCCCTAGGGCAAATACAAGAATGACCCAGTCTGTGCCTGATTCTGCAAGACAATTACGAGCCGATAGACCAGAGGACAGAGAAGCTGCACCCCCACCTTCACAAATGGAAGCTGAGGATGTAGCACCATTTGTAGCATATTTGGCCTCTGACCAGGCAGCCAATATCAATGGTCAGACTTTCCTAGTCTATGGAGGAGCCATTACTAAGCTTTCCCTGCCAAGGCGGGTTCGTACCATTTTCAAACAAGGAAGATGGGATGTAGAAGAACTTAGAGAACTAGCTCCACAACATCTCACACAAGGCTTAGTTAACCCATCTCCACCACAAGCACCAAAATAGTGTTGGTGAAGTAGATAGGTTTAAAGAGCAAAAAAAGTCAGGAGTAAGAAAGATGGGAACCCTTCTTAAAGATAAAGTAGCAGTAGTAACCGGTTCAGGCCGTGGCATAGGTCGTGGCATTGCCTTGTTGCTCGCAGAAGAGGGCGCAAAAGTGGTGGTGAACGATCTTGGTGGTGCGGTGGATGGAAGTGGCGATTCTGCAGCCCCCGCTGACGAAGTTGTAAATGAAATTAAAGCAGCCGGTGGTGAGGCAGTAGCTAACTATGATTCTGTTTCAGAGATGGCCGGTGGTGAAAATATCGTCAAAACAGCCCTAGACAACTTCGGCAAATTAGATATCGTTGTCGCAGTGGCTGGAATTCTTAGAGACAGAATGCTATTCAATATGACAGAAGAAGAATGGGATGCAGTTATTGCTGTTCACCTTAAAGGAACCTTCACTGTGGCCAAGGCAGCATCAATTCTATTCAGACAACAACGGAGTGGAAGAATAATCAACTTCTCTTCTACATCCGGATTATATGGAAACTCCGGTCAGGCAAATTATGGCGCAGCCAAAGATGGCATAGCAGGATTTACAAGGGCTATTGCCCGTGACCTGGGAAGATATGGAGTTACAGTCAATGCTATATCGCCAGGAGCCGACTCTAGAATGACCCAGACTGTGCCTCAATCAGCAAGAGATATCAGAGCGGCCAGCGGAATCCAAGCCAATTCTGCGGTAACACCACTAGAATTAAATAGAGCACCTGAAGATGTTGCTCCTATGGTTGCATGGCTAGCCTCAGACGAATCCAAAGATGTGAACGGACACGTGTTTCACTGTCAGGGAGGCCAGATCTCTCTAATGAGCAACCCGACGGAAGAACGAACACTAAGAAAAAATGGTAGATGGACTGTTGAGGAAATCGACGCTATGTTTTCAGGAACCTTAGGTATGGATATGGACAATCCAGCTCCACCGCAAGCCCCTAAAGAGTAGTCGTTATACAACAAATAGCTATCTTAAAATGGCCGTCATCCGATTAGCAGACACAAAAGCAGATGCTCGTCAGGTGGCGGCTATTTATTTTCCTTACGTAGTAAACACTCCAATAACATTTGAAACAGAACCGCCTGACGGGGCTGAAATGTCTGTGCGAATGGAAAATGTTGTTAGGAGATACCCCTTTTTAGTTTGCGAGCATCAAAATGAGATAATGGGCTACGCCTACGGAAGTCAATTTCGAAACAGAAGCGCTTACGACTGGATAGTCGAAACAACCGTTTATGTCAGGGAAGCAGCTCATGGCCTGGGAATTGGAAAAGCTCTTTACGCTTCGTTACTGGAATGTTTGACATTGCAGGGGTTCACTTCTGCCTTTGGTGTTATTGCTTTGCCAAATGATCCTAGTGTTTCTCTACACAAACATTTTGGTTTTACAAAAGACTATCTAATGCTTGATGCAGGCTACAAAGACGGTCAATGGTATGACGTCGGGTTCTGGAGGGTAACTTTAAATAACCCGAACGACAAAATGTCACCAGTATTAACAATTGGTGAAATAGGGAAAAGTGCAACTTTTATAAAGGCAGTTGCTAGTGGTGAACAATTTCTGAAATTAAATTGAAATTTATTTTGGAACAGCAATAATTTCAACGGTTTCGATTACATCGCCAGGTAGGCTGGCAGTTGCAGGGTCCCGGGGTACGATATTATTCAATACATCCATACCTTGTATTACTCTGCCAAACACTGAATGGCATGAAGCACTAGCACAGTCTTTCGGTGTTCCGTCTTCATTTAATCCGTCCAAAAATGGCGCTTCCCTATATGTGATGAAGAATTGGCTCCCGTTAGTTCCTTGGCCATCTGGCAGAAGACCTGAATTAGCCATAGACAATATACCAGCCGAATCATGTCTTGCTTCTGCGTGAAATTCGTTGCCAATAAAATATCCAGGTCCACCTCTACCTGTACCTGAAGGATCACCTCCTTGCGCCATAAATTCCGGTATGACTCTGTGAAAGGTAACCCAATCATAGTAGCCTTCTTCAGAAAGAAAAATAAAATTATTTACCGTAACGGGAGCTTTATCTTCGAATAAATCAATCTTTATTTCTCCACCCCCATATATTTTTATAATCGCTGAATAATCTTTGTCATCTTGCAACGTAATTTCAGGAGCTGAATCCCAAACCATTGGCTCAGGCATGGAAGGTAATTCCGGTTTAGAAAATTCAACTTGTTTCCCAAAATCCCATGATGACATTTCAATATCCACCTCTATTGTTACCTCTTGTCCATCTGGACCTTTAACTCTCTGGCCTCCTATCGCCATCCCGGTAATCAAAATCCTTACTACCTGATTTGTATCAGAATCAATCCAAAGATCTAGTTTCAACGTACCAATCGAGTCTTCTAATACAGGAAGCAATTGGCCCAAAATTGCTGATTTCAATTCAATGGTAATTCGCTGAGATGAGGTTCCTCCAGATTTCTCAATACCAACAAATTCACCCTCAACATCATTGTTGTTAATCAAATTAATAATAGTTACAGGATTCACAGGTTCTTGATCTTCCGGAAACTGAATCCAATATTTGGTATTTGGATACTTAGCATAGGTATGTTTATCCATAACAATCATTTCAATCATTTCAATCTGACCATTATCTTCAAATGAGGTAACCCCTTTATAATTACGAGAATTTTGAACGTCACCTTCCATAAGCATCGGCATATCTTCCAAATAATCGTCGAATGAGATCGTCATGTTCATGTTAAGCATCGAATGATGGGAATATCCCTGATCCCACATTTTCTTCATATTAGAAATGATTTCAAATGATGATTTCTGACCTTCATTTTGGGTTTCAACTATCCCCTGTGAATCCACCGTTTTCATCGAAGTAGGTGTTTCAGTGACATTTGGTATAGGTGATGGTGATGGTGATGGTGATGGTGAATGGATTATTTCAGCTTTAACTGTGGGAGCCACGGTTGCAAACGGGGTATTTTTAATCACCAAAACGTCACCAGATTCAACATCAGGATCAGAACTGCATGCCACCATCAAACACATCAATACAACAGCAAAAGACAAAGACAATTTCTTCATAGGTATATAGCCAATATCAAATTACAAAATAAATAAAAGTTAACTTCTATTATTTTACCGGTGATATAGAATAATTTGTGAAAGTAAAATAAAGAATCTACAAGGAATAGAAATTGGTAGCGATAATTCAAAGCATAGTTGGCACCGGTGAACAGGGATACAGCGGTGACGGGGGCCCTGCAAAAAACGCCACAATGGATAATCCGTTCCATGTAGATATTGATCCCTATGGGCAGTATCTTTACATAGCTGACTGTTTTAATTTTATGGTTAGGCGCCTACAACTAGAAACAGGAATCCTTGAATGTTTTGCTGGTGACGGTTCTCAGGGTCACAGCGGCGACGGGGGATATGCTACAGATGCATCAATAGATGAAATTTACGCAATACAAGTAGACAAAAGTGGAAACGTATACATATGCCAAAGATTCAATCCATCCATAAGGTTAATCGATAAAAATTCTGGGGAAATTAATACGGTTGCAGGAACAGGAGAAAAAGGGTCTGGAGAAGATGGAATACCAGCTACTGAATCAGCCATGATGGAGCCTAACGACTGTGCTTTGGATAAGGACGGAAATCTATTGATAGCTGACGTACAAGATCAGCGGGTGCGTAAATTTAATCCAATAACTGGCCTCATCACTACAATAGCTGGTAATGGAGCAAAAGAACACAGCGGAGATGGTGGTCCCGCTGAAAAAGCCGGTATTTTTGGCGCAAGAGCTGTTTGTACCGATAAATCAGGCAATATATATATTTGCGAAAGAGAAGGAAACACCATCAGGAAAATAGATTCTCAAGGAATCATATCCACGATCGCTGGAACCGGAGAAAAAGGTTACAAAGGTGATGGCAGCGATGCCCGTAACGCCTTACTAAACGGGCCCAAGGCGATAAGGTGTGACAATGAAGAAAATGTATTAATAGTAGACACAGAAAATCATGCGATTCGAAAAATTAATTCAGAAAACAACGTAATAGACACTATCGCTGGGGGAATACTGGGGCCGGGCGGGGATGGTGGGCCAGCAACCGAGGCAGGGTTGGCTCGACCTCATGGGGTTGTAACAGATTCATCTGGAAAATCATACATAGCCGATAGCGAAAATCATCGAATAAGAACCATTAATTAATTATAGGAGACAATTTATATGCTCGACCCCTTTTACGGCATGCATTGGATGTTGGCAACCCCATTTGACCAGAATGAAGAAGTTGATTATGACTCTATACCCAATTTGGTGAATAAGGCCATATCCTCAGGATGTACAGGTGTGGTCGGACTTGGAGTAATGGGTGAAGCTGCTCGTTTAACTGATAGGGAACGGACGAAAATCGCAGAAACAATCATAAAATCTTCTGGAAATTTACCCGTGACCCTAGGCACTACAGCCAATGGAACTAAGGCGATGATAGACAGAAGCAGGGAAGCAGAACAAATTGGTGCTGCTGCAGTAATGGTTTCTGCACCATCAATGCCTAAATCCAATCTAGACGCCCTTTTTGGATACTATTACCAGTTAGCAGAACAATTAACTATTCCTATCGTGATGCAAGACTACCCACAAACATCGGGAGTAGAAATGCCTGTAAATTTTATCGTCAGAGTAGCCAATGAAATACCGAATGTTAAATATCTAAAACTTGAAGACCCACCGACTCCTACCAAAATAAGTGCGATTCGCAATAAAATTCAAGACAGAATGGGAATTTTTGGAGGCCTTGGCGGTGTGTTCCTCCTTGATGAACTTCGAAGGGGCTCCATAGGTGCCATGACTGGATTCGCATACCCCGAAATTTTGGTCCAAATTTGCAATGAATACAAAAATGGCAAATCGGAAGGCGCTGAAAAATTATTCTATGACCATCTGCCTTTAATTCAATTTGAACAGCAGGAAGGTATAGGATTAGCCATCCGCAAGGCAGGCATCCATCACAGAGGACTGATAAGTCATCCTACAGTCAGACACCCAGCAGGCCAACTTGCAGAAAATACTTATAAAGAACTGCTGGAAATGATAAAGAGAGTCGGTTTAAAATAATTCTACTCTTCTGACCCTATTGGATTTACAGTCACCCTATTCATTGGAACATCTCCAGTGTTTCTGAACTGATGTTCAACATTCTCGGGAACATGAACGCAGTCTCCTTGCTTTATTGGATATTCTTCACCGCCAAAAAATAACACTCCAGAACCCTCTGTTATAAAAGCCTGATGTTCCCAAGGGTGGGTATGAAAAGGGGAAGATTCACCAGGTGCATGCTGAACATAAAGCATCACATAATTTGGAACTCCATCGCTCTTACCTAAAATGGGATTTGAATGGTCTCTATAGTTTTTTATAACAGGCTTCATAATAATTCCTTCGTTCTTTGTTTTTTTATCTCCTATAATAAATTCGTCTGAAAGCGTCCGCCTGGGGCATTCCTCTACCTTTACCCCTTTCACCTCTCCATTCCAGCATCCGTTCCAATACCTCATCATAGGACTTACCGTCCATTTGAGATACATGCGCAGTTAAAGCTTTAATAGAAGTTTCCATATGATCACTAATATCAACCCATAGATCAGGTTCAGGATGTCCCATTATCCATGCTTCTGCCACTTTATGAGGCTCGAATCCCTCTTCGATTAATTCTGGAAAGGTCATATGATCTCTAGCTGTGGGAAATATAGCAGAAAGAGCAGAGTCACCGGCCGTCATGTGATCTGGGTGCCCAGATCCGAAACCTCCATCCAACACCCTCATTGGATATTGGCAGATGACTACATCTGGTTTTTGCCTTCGAATTTCCCTAGCAATATCTTTTCTCAAATCTAAGGTAGGCTGCAAATAACTATCTGGGTGTCCCAAAAATGCAACATTTGATAAACCAAGTATTTTCCCTGCATTTTCCTGCTCTTCCCTTCTAACGTCTGACAATTGCTTTTCAGTCATATTAGGATCACTACTACCCTTACTGCCGTCTGTGCACAACACATAAGCCATATCCCACCCTTCAGCAATTAGCCGGGCCACCGTACCTGAGCAACCGTATTCAGCATCGTCTGCATGGGCAACCACAACAAGCCCTCTTTTATATTCTTCGGGCCAATCTATTGAATGGGCCAATGTCATCTCCTTTCTCTTGGTGTAATTAAAATCCGCAGATCAGTCTATCAGAGGAATTACTCTACTTTTAAGACAGAATCTGTCGCTGTTTGTATTAAATCCATTAAAGGTGAAGGAAATATCCCTCCTACAACCATAAAAATCAACAAAACTCCCAGAATGCATTTACTCCCCACAGACACTGAAATTATTGACTCATCCAGAACTTTTTCGATATATAAATACCTTGCCACTGTAAGGTAATAATAAAGTGATATTAAGCTGGCAACTATAGCAACCCCTACCATTAGCAAATATCCTTGAGACGCAACAGCATTAAAGAGGTAAAACTTACTAGTAAAACCAGCAAACACAGGTAACCCTGCAAGGGAAAACAGGGAACAGACCATTACCAATGCCACCATAGGTTGCCTAGATGAAAGTCCCGCAAGGCCTTGTATATCGTCCCTTCCAGTGCTGTTATAGACAAGAATAAGACAATAGAAAATGGCAAAATTTGTCACACCATAGGCAATCATATGGAAAATCAGTCCGTTAGATACCAAATGTGAGAAGTCAGTATTGAACATCCCTTCATCGGTGACTGCAACTAAAGCAGCCAAGCCCATGAGTAAATATCCTGCATGTCCAATACTTGAATAAGCCAGCAATCGCTTCATGTTCTTTTGCACGAGTGCCAATAAATTTCCGCCTACCATAGTCAGAACTGCGAGTACCATTAAAATAGGCTGCCAATCATTAACCACAGGAAATATACCAGTAGTGAAAAACCTTATAGCAAAAGCAACAATTGCAATTTTGGAACACACTGATAACCAAGCTGTTATCGGTATTGGGGCACCCTCATAAACATCAGGAGCCCACATATGAAATGGCACAGCTGCTAGCTTGAACGCTATACCAGCAAGAATCAACACTAATCCTAAAAGCATACCAATCGAGATATCTTCCACAGAGCTAAGTAGAACTGCAATTTCATCCAACCTCGTGGTCCCTATCAACCCATATGTTTGACTCAATCCGTAGAGAATCAATGCAGACGAAAAAGCACCTAATAGAATAAATTTGACTCCAGCCTCATTGGAACCTGGGTTATATCGATCATATGCAACCAACACATACAACCCAAAGCTCAATACTTCTAAACTCACATACGCAGTAAGAAGCTCCCCGGAAGACGCTAAAGATATTGAGGCCAAAACTGTAAATATCAAGATCGCATAATATTCACCCGGATTTCCAATATTGGACTGCACAAAATCCCGTGACATAAGTGTAATAACTATTCCTATTGCCAGAAAGAATATCCTAAAAAATCCAGCATATCCGTCTATGATCAACAATCCCTGATATAAATCACCTTGTTGGTATAAAAGCAGAGCAAATACAATGACAAGAGCCATTCCCAATGATGAGACCCAACTCAGCAGAAATTTCCTGTCTTCAGGAAGAAAAAAATCCAGTGTCAATACAAGAAATGCCAATCCCGTAAGAAGAAACTCCGGATATATTAGATGGAAATTCATCCGGCACCTACTATCTGAAGCAGTATGGGCTCCACACCACTTTCAATTACCTTCACAAATGGGAATGGCAATATACCTACTAGTAAAATAAGTCCCACTAGAACACCTGCAGCAAACTTCTCTCTTAATGTGGCATCTGAATAGTCTGATAAATCATCTTCAGGCGATCCAAAAAACACCTTGGACAGCAATCTCAAAATATATACAGCCGTAATAGCTGCTCCAATCACCGCCAAAGAACCCAAAATGACACCCCATACTTCATAGCTTTGAAATATACCTATAAATATCAATAGCTCCGCAGCAAACCCACTAAGACCAGGTAGTCCTAAAGAGGTCAAGCCAGCTATTGTGAAAAGAACTGCTACAACCCCCATTTTTTGGGCCAACCCAGTAAGAATCAGGGAGTCTCTAGTGTGTGTACGTTCGTAAATCATCCCCACTACGGCAAAAAACAATGCTGTCATTACCCCATGTGAGAACATTTGTAACACTGCTCCATTCAACCCCATAAGACTCAACGTCCCAAGTCCCATCAGAACATATCCCATGTGGCTTACTGAGGAATATCCAATCACATACTTCAAATCGGTCTGCCCCATGGCGGAAAGGGCTCCATAGATCACATTAACCGCCCCAAGCCCTATCAAAAGAGGCATCCAGATTTGAGCCCCTTCTGGTAGAAGGGTCATACCGACTCTAATAATACCGAACGCACCCAGCTTCATCAGCACTCCGGCGTGAACCATACTTACGGCCGTAGGTGCAGCAACATGCCCATCAGGTGACCAAGTGTGAAAAGGCCATAATCCCGCGAGTATTCCAAATCCGATCATAAGGATTAAAAAGACGGAACTTTGAAACTCTACAGAAAACTTATCAGGCATCACTGCCTGAATTTCTTCTATATGAAAGCTACCAACTCCAGACTGAACGAACATGGCGATGATAGCAACCCAAATGAGAACACTTCCGGCTACGAGCACTAATGTGAGCTTCATAGCGCTGTATTCTTTCGTTCTCTCAAAAGAGGAGAACTTACTGCTACTGCCCCATTTGGCTATAAGTAGATACATCGGTAAAACGGACAATTCATAGAAGAAAAAGAAAAAGAAAAGATCATAGGCAATAAAAACACCAAATACTCCTGACAACAGCAAAAAGTACAAGATAAAGAAATCCTTGTTATTTACATTGATGTTCCAAGAGACGAGAGTTCCCGTAAACATTACGATCCCTGTTAACAGAACCATAGTGGCTGCAATACCATCTATTCCAACAGACATAGATATAGCCCTTTGAGAATCTACCCATGGTCCAGCTAACGACAGCCACTCATATTCGTATACGAATTGTTTTCCACCTTCACTGTGATCAAAGAATATAAAGAAATAAATCGATATACCTAAAACAACAGTAGCGAAAATAATAGATATCCAACGAACAAGATCAGGTCTTTGGCCTGGAACAAAAAGCAGTATCAGGCAACCAAGGATTGGTAAGGCAACCAGCGTTGTTGGGTTAGAAAAGCTGAGAAATTCCATTAACTACTAACCAATATCCACATAACGGCCATGAACAATATACCAACACCCATAGCGGTTCCGTAATTGTACAGTTTCCCAGTCTGTGTAAGCCTTGCTTTAAACGCCGAAAGAACGACAGAAACTCCGATACCATCAACCCCAGTATCATTAACAACAACCCGATCAAATATAGAAACAAATCGAGCAGTTGATAAAACCATTTTGTCTATTATCCATTGATAAAATTCGTCTATATAAAATTTCGAAAGAACTAATGTGTATAAATACCCGAATTTCATAGCAACTAATTCGTGGGAAATTTTGGAATATCCATAACACATGAACCCAATTATCAGACCAGCCAAAGCCACTCCAAGAGAAAGTGGTGTTATCCAAGGTGAAACGTGAAAATGATGATGCGAATCAATAAAATTTCCAAATCCTTCAAAATTCCCTAAAGGCAGCGGAAGTGCAAGAAGTCCTAATAAAAGACCAAACAGCGACAGCACTAGAAGTGGAAATGTCATAACACGAGGAGATTCGTGAGAATTATTAGCTTCGTCACTTCTAGATCGTCCCATAAAAATAATGCAGAACAAGCGAATCATGTACAGGGAACTTAGAAAAACACCTGCCAAAGTGGCAAAAAGAAAAACAGGTCCTAACCCATCATTGATCGCAATCAACATTTCATCTTTACTAAAAAAACCACTTAAAGGAATTATCCCCGCCAAAGACAGACAACCAATTAAAAAGGTAGCTGAGGTAACAGACATTTTTCTGCTTAACCCTCCCATCTGCCAACAATCGGTTTCACCGTTCATACCATGCATTACACTACCTGCTCCCAGGAACAAAAGCGCCTTCGAAAAACCATGCACAACCAAATGAAACATTGCGGCAGCAAGTCCGCCTGCGCCAAGAGTTAAAATCATTAATCCTAGATGACTAATGGTGGAATAAGCCAAAACTTTCTTTATATCAGTCATTACTAAAGCTATGAGCCCCGCAAATAAAAACGTAAACAGGCCAACTAGAGCGACAATTGTCAAAAAGCCAGGGACTATCTCCAACAGTGGCAGCATCCTAGCAATCAGATAAACACCTGCTACCACCATTGTGGCCGCATGAATTAGCGCAGATACAGGTGTCGGCCCCTCCATTGCATCCGGTAGCCAAACATGAAAAGGAAATTGGGCTGATTTTCCCATTGCGCCAAGAAATATCATTAAAGAGGACCACATTAAA
>ENA-UPTF01000327-UPTF01000327.1-marine-metagenome-genome-assembly--contig:-NODE-327-length-34600-cov-3.867798_pt1 | contig 34600 bp, 34 predicted proteins | sample MGYA00238166_ERZ767019 | MGnify/ENA primary metagenome ERZ767019 (study PRJEB28930, sample SAMN06266391) | marine metagenome | isolation source: Sea water from 250 m depth | place: Atlantic Ocean | study... | reverse complement strand
GTGTCGGGTTTCCTTGTCTGTGCGGATTATCAGAGTCATGCTGCGCGTGTTCTGCTTCTGCTGTGAGAGCACGCTGTGGAGCTCAGCAAGAGTGACGAGGTGCCGATTTATCTCCATCTGGCCCGTTTTATCGATGCTTGCAACAAGCTTCTTCTCTTCCACCTGTATGGCTTGTTTGGCCTCCGGTAGCTCGACCTGCAAGCTGTGCGGTTCCTTGAAGACCGTGGTGACCATGAAGAAGATGATCAGCAGGAAAACGACATCGATCATCGGGGTCATGTTGAAGTCGACCCCCTTTCCTCCCACGTGGCTTGGTATTTTCACGACCCTTCTCCTCTGGCTTATTCACTGGCAGGTTGAGAAGGGGGGGAGGTGGGAGGTCGCGAGGTGCGGGAGGACGCGGATCCGGATACCCGGGAACGTCGCTTGATCGGTGTCATCGCCCTCTGGGCCCGGTAGGCCGCCTCGGCCACCAGCTGGTCAATCCGGTTTCGGAAAACGGCAAAAGCTCCCAGCGAGGGAATCGCCACGATCAATCCTCCCACCGTGGTCACCAGTGCCTGGTAGATGTTCTGCAACTTGCATGGTTGCATCCACGAATTCATCCGCTGTTTGAAACCTGTCCTCTATGTTTTTCGCTAAAGCTTTATTTACAAGGGCATCCAGGTCATCTGGACAATCTTCTATAGCAACCAATAGATGCTCATAGCTACTATTCATGTGAGCGTTAAATATGTCGTAGGCATTCTCTCCGTGAAATGGAGGAACTCCGGTAAGGATTTGATAAAGCAGACAACCAAGTGAATAAATGTCGGATCTGCCGTCTATATCACGACTCTGAATTTGTTCTGGTGACATATACAAAGGAGTACCCACGGTAGCATCAGGGGTTGTTACCGTGTTCATCACGTCTGCCGTGGCGATACCGACGTCTGTTAACTTTACGTCACCAGTATCAGTAATCAGTACGTTTGCAGGTTTTACGTCCCTATGGGTTATTCCATTATCGTGTGTAACAGCCAAAGCTGATGCGATCTGAGAAGCGATTATTAAGGCGCGCCTTAAAGGCAACGGGTCCCCTTGCTCAATGATACGAGCTAGGTTTTCAGGAACATATTCGGTGACAATATAGTGTCTACCATCTTCCTCGCCATGGTCAAAAACTTTTATAACGTTGGGATGGTCAACAGAAGCCAAGATAGAGGCCTCCCGCTGAAATCTCTCCAGGAAATCACCGTCACTGTGATTCTCCGAAAGGATTTTTACTGCGACGATTTGGCCTGTAGAAGGATCATGCCCGCGATAAACGGTTCCTTGTCCGCCTCTTCCGACTATTTCAAGAAGCTGGTATCGACCTATTCTTCTGAGTTGCATTTTTCCTTATACATTTAGACGAATCTTTATTTCCATGTAATATTAGATTACAAAGAAGTCCCTTAGTCACGCGTGTTTACACCTAGGTGACTTAGTCCAAATAAGAATACACACTATCTGTAGTTTTTAACCAGATGTTTTAAAGATAAATTGGTGCTTAGCAATGCAAAAATTAAATAGGGCCGAAGTAGAAATGATATTAGCTTCTGGTAGTTCTCTAGCAGGTTCTGATCTTTCTGAAATTAACCTTTCCTGGGTAGATTTTTCAGGGTCAGATATGAGTTCATGTGACCTTCGTTACACAAATTTGACTGGAGCTCTACTGGACTCAGTAAATCTTACAGATTCTAATATGGGTGCTGCAGATTTATCTTCCGCTTCATTGCGAAAATCGACTCTAAAGAACGTAGATCTACGCTGGGCCATTCTCAAAGATGCTGATTTTAGTGACTCTGACATGCAAGGTATAGGTCTTTTAGAGGCAAATATATCCGGAGCCATTCTTCGCAACGCTAATTTATCTAATGGAGATCTAAGAAGAACTGATTTTTCAGGGGCTTCTCTGCTGGGAGCGAATTTATCAGACTCAAATCTAGCTATGGCAGACCTTACAAATGCCAACACGGAAGGAGTGTCGTTTGATACCTGCAATACCTACGGTGTTAAGTTTTAGTATGTGAACTAGCCTATTGATCCTTCAATAATCTTCTCAAGATTTTGCCGGATGGATTCTTAGGTATAGCCTCTATAAATTCCACTTCTCTCACGTGTTTGAAGGTGGAAACCTTAGAAGCCACAAAAGACATGATTGCGTCCTCAGAAATATTACTCCCTGCAGTTTTAACAACGAAAGCTTTAGGTATCTCACCAGATGCTTCGTCGGGTTTACCTATTACGGCTGCATCGGCGATTTCGGGATGTTCTATAAGTAAACCTTCCAATTCTGCGGGTGGCACTTGGAAACCGTTGTACTTAATTAATTCCTTTTTCCTATCTAGAACCCAAACGTATCCATCTTCATCCATTTTCCCAATATCGCCGGTGTGAAGCCAGCCATCTTCTGTCAGGGTTTCTTCCGTTGCTTCTGGATTATTAAAATAGCCAAGCATTACTTGCGGGCCTCTTACCATCAACTCCCCTATTTCACCTGGGCCTAGCTGCTTTCCTGGATCTTCGGTGTCTACGATCTTCTCTTCGGTATTTGAGACAGCTGGTCCGATTGAACCAGGTTTTAAAAGCGCAGGTTCAATAAAGTCTATATTGGTTACTGGGGATGATTCTGTCATTCCATACCCTTGGATTACAGTGCAATCTAAGACCTCTGATATTTTCACCTGTAATTCTCCGGATAGCGGGGCTGCACCAAACATAGCGAATTCCAGACATGTTAAGTCTCTGGATGCCACTCCAGGATATTGACTTAATCCTAAGCCAACCGGAGGCACTGTGAAGAGTTTGGTTACACGGTGGGTTTCAATTAATGACAAAAATTCTTCCATATCAAATCTACCCATCATCACTTGAGTTGCCCCAGCTGCAATGCAAGGATTCATTAGGACGTTCATACCGTAAATGTGGAAAAGAGGTAAATGTACCAATATGATGTCCTGTTCGGTCATCGAGAGCCCACCAGACAGTCCCATCAGCTGTTCAACATTACTGACTAGGTTGAAATGAGAAAGCATAACTCCCTTTGTAAGACCCGTCGTCCCGGACGAGTATGGGAGGGCAGCTAAATCATTTATTGTGTCCAGACCGGATGCGGTATGTGGATTGCCTGAATTTACCAGTTGCCAAAAAGACCCATCAATACCGTGATCATCCGTTATCACCACAGCTTCCACATCGTTTTTGATCAAATTGGTAGCTTCGTGAAATATTTCGTTTAAAGATTCATGAACCACCAGAATCTTGCACCCACTGTCTTGAACCTGATGAGCAATTTCCCTTTCCCGGTAACCGGAGTTAATAGTGGTTACTACACCACCGGATTTCGTTATTCCGTGAAATGCTATAACAAATTCCGCACAGTTTGGCGCAAGGATACCCACGCGTTCTCCCTTTGTGATTCCTAAATCTTTCAAAGAGCCAGAGAATTGTGAGCTGAACTTTTCCAGTTCAGAAAAAGTATAAGTTTTATCGCCGTCTATGATTGCCGGCTTATCTGGATATTTTGAAGAGGCATTAGTCAAAATATCGTGAATAGGGTAGGTACCGTAGGGCTCAAGTGAAGGTCTTGTAGTCACATCACACCTCTCAGATTCTTCTAAAGTTTATGAAAGATAAAGTGTTATATCGGCGTGCGGGAATGATACAGCAAGATTGCAATGACGTTCTCTTTCTAAGGTGCTTGTGTAGCTGAGAAAATTTGGGTCGGATTTTTCAAGAGTGTGTGGGCAATCCTGCCGGCGTTCCATATGAGGGCACAAATGCATATCTTTTTTATAGTCCCAAAATCCAACCATCTTCATTGGTCCATAGAAAGTTTCCGCGACAATTCGAAGGTCTGAAATTATCTCAGTTGCCCTTAAAGTTCCTTCGCCTGTTATATCAAGAGTGACTTCTTCCAATGTTAATTCTCCGTAAAATGATCCCATCCACCTGTATTTAGAGAGATTCTTGCTCCGGTACTGTCGACTGCATTTACATCACCTGAACCGATTTCTATTTCTCCAATTATATGGAGGTCTATGTCAGTTGAATCTGATATATATCTGATCAGAGACTCATGTCCCGTGATCAATAGTTCGTAGTCTTCTCCGCCGCTCACCGCCATTTCCTTATATTCATTAGGGAAATATTTTTTCAGATCGTCGTGAACAGGAATTTTATCTACATTTATGGTGGCATTCACGGTGCTAGCTACGCATATTTTCATAAGATCATTAACCAGGCCGTCACTAATATCCATTCCAGTTTTTATACCCATATCTAGTAGGCTAATACCCTCTGGTATCCTGGGTTTGGGCATGTAATGGGCTTCGTAGAAATGTGATGATTTTTGTAACTCATTCTTTAAGAGCAGTCTCAACCCAGCGTTGGATGATCCGAGGTGGCCAGTTACTGCGATGACATCACCAGGCACGGCTGTTTTGCGCTGCATGGTTTCCGGCTTGTCGGTGGATCCGACTACTGTAACGGATATGAAAAAGGTGTCTGACTTTACTATATCGCCACCGACTAGATCCCCACCGTATGTGTTCAACAGATCTGAAAAACCTAAATAAAGATTCTCGAGCTGTTCAACCAATATGTCTGCTCTTAATCCTAATGTGACAACTGAATATATCGGTTTGCATCCCATGGAAGCGATATCACTGTAATTTACAGCGAGGGACTTCCAGCCGAGGCTACGCATATCAACCTGATCACTGACAAAATGTACCTTATCAACCATAGCATCAGTGGTTACTACCTGAAGATTGTCTAGGTTACCTATAACAGCGGCATCATCTCCGATGGAAAGCTCCACCTTGGAATCTTTATTAGGCGTGACATTATTTTCCAGAATTGTTTCCAGCCTGGATATAAGATCAAATTCGCTTATCTCTGAAACTTTCGTCATCTAAGTTCCACTTAACCATGTATTACATATGACTTAGAGCTAACTAAATGATATAAAAGGTTTTAGTCATACTATATTCATATTATAGGAGTACGGTAATTGAAAATTACAGAAATTAAAACATTTCGTATGTCGGCAACGCCACACAAATCAGATACCAATAATTGGTTGTTTATAAAAATATATACCGACACAGGTATATACGGAGTAGGTGAGGGAAGTCTTCAATACAAAGATCTAGGTTTAATGGCAGAGATTGAAGACTTTTCAAAATTTTTGATTGGAAAGGACCCATTTGCGATCGAATATATCTGGACTTCTTTGTATAGGCGAGTAACTTGGACTGGAGGTGCATTGACTATGAGTGCCATCAGCGCCATCGACTTAGCATTATGGGATTTGAAAGGTAAAGCTCTGGGAGTTCCAGTTTTCGAATTGCTTGGAGGAAAAGTCAGAGATGCTATCCCTGTCTATGCAAATGGATGGTTTGAGGATGCGGTGACGCCCGATGAACACGCAGAAGCTGCAATAAAAACTGTGGAATCAGGATTTCCATGCCTTAAGTTTTATCCATTTAAGGGTCAATATGTAACCACTCCCGAAAGGATCAAAACAGGTGTTGAATTGGTCGCTGCTGTGCGGGAAGCTGTCGGACCCGATGTTCAGATCGGAATTGATGTAAGAGCCCGTTTGGATTTTTGGAGTGCGCTGCAAGTTGCGGAAGAACTTATTCCATACAAGGTTTCTTGGATTGAGGAACCGATACAGTTCGATAACCCTAAATTGATGGGAGAATTTGCAAGGAAAGTTCGGATCCCCGTGTCTACAGGTGAGCAGTTGTACAACAGATGGGATTTTCAGCCCTTATTGGACGAAAAATCTATTTCGATAATTCAGCCCGATATATGCCACGCAGGTGGAATTTCAGAGTTAAGAAAAATTGCTTCAGCAGCGGAGACGCAATATGTAAATGTAGCCCCCCACAATTCCAATGGACCAATATCTACAGCTGCCAGTCTTCATTTGGATATGAATATTCCCAATTGTTTCAAACAGGAGATATTTGTAAGTTTTTTGGACCGCTACGAAGCTGTTCTAACTAATCAAATCCCTATTCATGATGGGTTTGCCACTCCTCCAGTTGGTCCAGGTTGGGGTACTGACATTGATGAAGAGGCTTTGAAGGAATTTCCTCCTTCAGAGTACACCCCAGTAGATTCAGAGCCGTATACCGAATTTTTTTAGAAAACTGGTATAAAAGTGGGGGAAGCTAGAAAGTTAGTTTGTGAGCTCAGGTGGCGCTGTAGTGGCGCCACCATCATTACCATTCGAGAATGTAAGAGCTACCCCATATTTCTAAGAGTTTGAAAAAACCCTCTATTCTTGGTAGTCCACAATGAAGCAGCTTCTCGGATAAGTTTTAATCCGTCTTCGGAATGAAATTGCGATACACCATCTATTAAAACTTTTTCTGCAACCTCTTCGGTTTCTATTCCGTGCCATATAAAAGTTCTGTTCACGGGGATTCCAGTAATCCCTATTGATTGAAACGTAGTAATACCATTGTCTGATAAAGATTGCCCGTCGATTTCAAGAATTTTCTTTGATAGTTCGGCGGTTTTTCTGACGTCGGAATTCTCTCCTCCAAAAAGCGATAGATAACTGTTGGAATTTAATGAATCTCCTTTGGTAGTACTATTGACTGGTTTAATCAGAGAAAGGTCTAGAAATTCCCCACCCCCGATATTCGCTACTAATTTGGCGTCTCGGTTTTCTCTGTCCATTTCCGCCTTCTCACTTAGACTTTCATATCTTGTAGCCAAGATTAATACGTTAGGCCTAGTAAGAGATATGCCAATATAAGCATTCTTTCTATTGTGTTTATCCAGATGCTCGTTGGTAACATCAGCTGCCTTCTGGGGGTCTGCTGCTCTGAAAAGTCGTAGGATTCCGAAAGTCATTAAGTATCTCCCTAATAAATTGCTTTTATTTCTGATAACGTCAGCCAGTCGATAATTTAACAGTTTTAATAATAAATAGAAATGTGGCGGAATATTTTGGTATTAAGAAATCTGTGTGAGAGCATCCTGGAAATGATCAGCCGTCATAGGTATATGTACATGCGTTGTGCCAAGGCTAGAACACTTGTGAAGTTTCGGTATTCCCTTTAACTCTTTCTGATAAACCAAATTATTCTTGTGTAGGATTATGCACTTAAATAGATATCAGGAGATGAACATGGATACAGAGCTTACAGTTGCTATTGCTCAAATAGCCACAGGGTTAGCTACGCTGATAGTGGCCATTTTTTTGGCAGGCCAACTACTACTACAACGACGCACCTTATCACTAGCACATGAAGATTCTATCAGGGAGCAACTTTACGCTTCTGAGATTAGGCGTGATGAACTAGGCATAGCAGTGGCTACCAACGAATCCCTTGCACGTTTGTGGGTTGAAGGAAGTGAGGATATATCACAATTAGATTCTGTATCGCATTATCGCTTCAGAACATACATGAGATCCTGGATGATGTGGCTCATCACGGATTACAAATTGAGGAGAGATACGGCAAACGCTCAAGCTTTCGAAAATCTCCTTAGAACTTTTTTTACTGCCAAAGGAAGACGTGACCAGTACGTTGGCGATTTTCGGGCTTCATTTTTTCAGGTGCCTGAACTTCTTGATATTGCGGATAGAGTATACGAGGAATACGAAGGAACTCCTGTTTCCGAGGCTGGGGACGTTGCCGCAAAATTCGCATCGCAGGTAACAAGAAATAAAGACATCTGGTCTGATGGAAAAATTGATTGAGGATTCAAACGAGGAAAAACGAGCTTTTCCTAAAGGACGGCTACTCGCTTCTTTTTAAATAGATCCCAATCCCATTCTGAGCCCCACCCAGGTCCTGACGGAGGAGTCACCCAACCGGATTCAGGTCTAATTGGGTTGAGTAAACCAATCTCTTCTCCCATTTGCGCACCGTTTGGAGGAGGAGCATTCTCAAACCAGTCAATGTTAGAGATTCCGCAATCAATATGGGCATGGACTATTCCAAAAAGTGGGCCATAAGCATTTGGTTCGACGGTGGTATTCATCTGTGCCGCCAATTTGGATGCATTCAAAATTGGAGTAGTTCCGTGTCGGCCATTCACTCTAAGAATGTCTATTGCCCCTGATTTGAGCCACAGTTCACTAATTTCTGGCTCGTTCATTAGAGTCTCAGCTCCAGCAATAGGTATTTCGAGTTGCTTACATAAATTCACATATTCTTCGTGGTGTCTGTCAGTCAGAGGTTCTTCAAGCCATATGAAATTTAAGTCTTCCAATTCCTTACCAATCCTGACAGCTTCATCAAAAGTGTAATTAACAAGAGCGGCATCATGCATTAATCCAATGCTGTCTCCAAAAACTTTTCTAAATTCTTGGAAAGTTTCTATATTCTTATTGGCACCGAAGGGAAGATGGTCTTTTAAAACGGTAAATCCAGCTGCAATTCCTTCTTCTCCGTCACGGATTAATTCTTCTGGAGTACTTCCTGCAGTGTTGTAATAGGCTTGTATTCTGCTTTTCGAACCGCCGAGCAATTCCGAGACTGGTAAGTTTTTGACCTTTCCCTCGATGTCCCAGAGGCAATTGTCGAATCCACCATACCAACCGGGCTCAAAGAATCTACTCACAGCTTTAAGTTTAGATAGCAATAAATCTCTTTCCAGAGGATTTTCTCCGATCACTAACTCCCTTAATTGGGCTATTTGTCTCCATGTAAGTTCTGTATATCTCCAGTCTCCCACAGTGCAAATTCCATTGATGCCCTCATCGGTCATTACTTGCATAACCTGAACTGGGACCGGACCGCCTTTTGGGAAAGCCTGCTGCCATCTCAAGTCGGCCGGATCACCAACTGGCACAACCTGGGTGACTGTTGGGTACATAGGAAGTTCGAATACTGATATTTCTACAGATGTAATTTTCATAAGGGAATAATATTCGGTATTTTGTACATGAATCAGTCCGTTTGAAATTTATCGTTCAATTGGAGATCTTCGTCAAAATCTACGCCCAACGAATGAATAAGTCGGGAAAGCATTGAGTAATATCCGACGGTGACTACAAAATCGATTGTTAGCTGGGTTCCTAAAAGGTGGTCCAGTGCCTGATATGTCCGATCAGTGACTGATCCTGTTTTTACCAACTCTTTGGCGGATTGAATAAAGATTCCTTCCTTTGCTGGGAGCCCCATAGGTCCCTTGCCAGAAAGTATCGACTCGATCACCTCGTCTCTCACTCCGACCTGTCTTGCGACTGGTTCGTGTTGGGCCCATTCGTATGAGTTTTTCATCTCATGAGCTGTTGTGAGAATAGCTGTCTCTCTGATAATTGGATCCAAGGGCGAGTTGTAACGAATATATTCTCCGACAGTTGTCACAGCTTTCGTCGCATCGGGATTATTTAAAAGGGCTGAGAAAACGTTCGACACCTTCCCTCTCGTCTTAGCTATATTGTCATAGATGCCTTGATGAGATTCTTTCAAATCTTCTCGCGTTATGTATGGAACTCGAGCCATTTTTAGCCTTCCTGTATAGGGATTGGTGATGTGACTGGATGAAATGGTGGGCCTGCCTGGACTCGAACCAGGGACCTCAGTCTTATCAGGACTGCGCTCTAACCGCCTGAGCTACAGGCCCATTTCTTAGAATTAGCTTAGAGCAGCTGGCCTATTGCCATGAAAACCCATTAGCTAAGTTCAACTTCAGCTTGTTATTATACATTCCAATTGTATCTATCTGTAAAAGGGAAAGGTCTCTTTTGAGCAATCAGTGTAAGTTTTGGGACTGTTTTGAAAACATATCTCCCGTTCATACCTTTTGTGGTGACCACTTTGAGTGGGTTCAAACGGGAGAAATTGATGAATGCCCGATATGTAAGCGAGGCAAATTCTCCAAATATGCCTTATGCACTGATTGCGATAACAAATCGGCAGAGGTAGTGGATTCGGGTCAAACCAAGTTGGCTACCATACATTTACTTGCTGCTGTAGACGACCTAATTTTGATGACTAAACCAGATGCTTCTAATTGGCCAGAGGACAAGCAGAAGCAATTAGACCATCTTGAGAAAATGGCAAACCAAGTTCGAAATGAACTTAGGTCCAGTTAATTGCTGTAGAGGCAGCGCCTTTATGGGATGTATTCTTCTACTATCTCAACTGGGGTGTTTCTTGCCACGATCAATTCCAGAGGTTCCGTCAAACTATCGTTGATTGGCTGATGGATAGAGTTCTGTGGTACGTACAAGAAGTCACCGGTTTCAATTTCCAAGGTAGTGCCTAGGGTTGGCCCGGTTAGAAATCGACCTTTTCCCTTTGAAACATATATCGCTGATTCACAATTCACGTGGTGATGGGGGCTAGAGGCGCATCCAGGTGGAACTGTGGCCACGGCAAGGTGTATTCCCTCAGCTCCTACCAGTCCTTGAGATACTCCCGCGAGTCTGGTCATTTGACCTGATGATATTTCAACTTCCAAGTTACCTTTTTTGACAACTTGGCATTCAGTATCGTGTTTTGACGTCATTTTATAAAATAGCTCCTACAAAAAAATATTAGTTTAAAGGTCGAGTTTAGCAATGACTGCGGCATTAGCTATCAATGTAAAGTCGCCGGACCCTTCTCTTCCTTCAATTTCCATGCCACCCTGTATAACTTTCAGTTTTCCAGTCCCGTGCGGTAGAACCGCCAAGACTACATCTTCATCCACCTCGTCAGGTCGGGTTATCGCAATCGTTACTTCAACTACCATGTTTTTTGAAGTGTCAGGACCAAATAAACCCAATCCCATGATGCTACTCTGATGCACAGCGTTCCAGACAGCTCTTCTTGCAGCTTCAGTCGCGTTTTGACCATGTAAGTCGATTCCTGTACCCATTTCTAGTATTAAAGGCTTCAGTGCCATAATTATTCTCCAATCTAAACTACTAAATGTCTTTTGATTGGAGGTAATTCTAACCGATTGAGCGAATGCTGTGGACTGGCATCAAATCTACACAGTCTCCCTCAAATGCCATAGGAAGGTTTTAACATCTTTGTGCCATTAGATTTAATTTTTAGGGTCTATAATGAGCTATGAAGAATTACTGGATTTCGTAGCTAAATTTATCCTATAATGGGTCTCTCAGGCGGCAGTAGCTCAGGGGTAGAGCATTTGCTTCCCAAGCAAAGGGCCGAGGGTTCGAATCCCTTCTGCCGCTCCAAAATTATGTTAATTTTGCATAGAGTTATTGATGAGTAATCTGACAATTAGAAATGTTAGGACAATTTGTACTGAACCTGACAATATTCGGTTGGTGATAGTAAAAATTGAAACCAATGAACCAGAGATTTATGGAGTAGGGTGCGCTACTTTTACCCAGAGACCGACTCCTGTTATGGCTGCCGTTGAAGATTATCTGAAACCATTTTTGATAGGAAAAGACCCGGCCGATATAGAGGATATATGGCAATCTGCTTATGTTTCATCGTATTGGCGAAATGGACCAGTATTAAATAATGCCTTGAGTGGAATAGATCAGGCGTTGTGGGATATTAAGGGTAAATTAGCCGGAATGCCTGTTTATGATTTACTTGGAGGAAAAGCCAGGAGTTCAGCTGCGGTTTATGTTCATGCCAACGGGAATGAATATCAGGAAGTGGAGGATGATGTACATAGGTACATGGAAGAAGGATTCCATCACATTCGCGTGCAGGTCGTTACCCCCGGCTATGTTACCTACGGCAATAAAAGCGCTTCAGGAGAAACTATTTCCAACAAATCTGGTCCACGATTGGGAACTGATAGAATCTTTGAGCCAATCCCAGGTAAATTACATGCCCACCCTGGGGGTATATTCGAACCGGGGCCCTACATAAAATCAGCTTTAGGACTTTTCGAGCATATAAGGTCGAAAGTTGGCTGGGATGTTGAAATACTCCACGATGTTCATGAACGTGTACCTCCCATACAAGGAGTTGGATTCGCAAAAGAAGTTGAACAATACAAACTTTTTTTCTTGGAAGACTTGTTCTCTCCTGAAGATAATGACTATTTCAGGCTTGTGAGGCAACAGACCAGTACACCCATTGCAATGGGGGAGCTTTATAACAACCCCCATGAAGTTATTCCAATGATTAAGGATAGGTTATTGGATTTTCTTAGAATCCATATTTCACAGATAGGTGGAATTACTCCTGCTCGGAAATTGGCGGCCTTATGCGAGGCCTTTAATGTACGAACTGCCTGGCATGGTCCTGGAGATACTTCTCCTGTCGGACACGCGGCTAATTTAATGTTGGACTTAAACACAATTAATTTTGGAATTCAGGAATATGCAATATTCGGAGAAAATACCAAAGAAGTATTTCCTGGTTGCCCAGAGGTAAAAGATGGGTATATGTGGCCCAACGGATCTCCAGGATTGGGTATTGATATCAACGAAGAGCTTGCTGCAAAATTCCCGTTTAAGGAAAGGGCTTATGGAGGTGCGTGGGATACTGTACGTAGGGCTGATGGTAGTGTAGTAAAACCATAGCAGCGGTGTGTTAAATTAAAAAATGCCTAACCTTGCCGGCATAAAGGAAATAAAAGATGGCTTCTGAGATAGACTTTAATTGTGACATGGGTGAAAGTTTCGGCATGTACAAAATGGGGTTTGATGAAGAGGTTATCAAACACATTTCTTCTGCTAATATTGCCTGCGGATTCCATGCAGGTGACCCAATGTGGATGCGGAAGACTGTTGATTTGGCAGAACAGCATGGTGTAGGCGTTGGAGCCCATCCTAGTTACCCTGATTTAAACGGATTTGGCCGAAGAAACATGAACGCGACCCCCGAGGAAGTCCGTAATGATGTCGTATATCAAGCTGGGGCTTTAAAAGCCTTCACATCAAATCGAAACCTGCAGCATGTGAAACCTCATGGAGCAATGTATAACCAAGCCGTCGATGATGCTGATTTGGGTAAATCAATTTGCGAAGCAGTTCTTGAAGTCGATTCAAATATCATCTTGCTTGCACTAGCAGGCTCTACATGGATTGATGTAGCTAAGGGGATGGGCATGAGGGTTGCAAGAGAGGTCTTTGCTGATAGGGCTGTCAATAGTGACGGGACTTTGGTTCCAAGATCCAAAGAGGGTTCTGTGATCCATGATACTAATGAGGTTGTTGAACGAAGTTTACGGATGGTGACGGAAGGTAAAATTCTCTCAGTCGAGGGAGATATCGTTGAGGTGGAAGCAGACTCGATTTGTCTTCATGGGGACACTCCCGGTGCCGTTGATATGGCGAAAACCTTAAAAAGGGAATTTCTGGCTGCCGGGGTCGAGGTTAAACAACTGCGTGACATAGTTTAATCTAGCCAGATTAAGGAAAGTTAATGAATGAAACAGTAGTAATTGAATATCCAGAATTCGCAGCCATGGGAGACTCTGCCTTGATGGTGATAGCAGGGGGTTCAATTTCTTACGAAATTAACAAAACAGTACATAATATGATCTCAGTAATTGATGATCAAGATTGGCCGGGTATCAAAGAAATTGTACCGACCTACAGTTCATTCGTAATTCATTTCGATCCAATACAATTTTCCATGGATGGTTTGATTGAGTGTGTTAAAAACATTTGGGATATAGATACGAATTCTGAAAACACAAGTGCAAAGACAGTACTCATCCCAACCTTATATGGTGCTGACTATGGTCCCGATCTTGAGTCTGTTTCCGAATTGACTAAATTATCAGTGGAGGAAGTAATTGATATTCATTCCAAAACTGATTATCTAGTCTATGCTCTTGGCTTTAGTCCAGGATTTCCGTACTTGGGTGGTTTGGATTCAAAAATACATTGCCCTCGATTGGGAAGCCCTAGAGTAAGCGTACCTCGGGGCTCGGTAGCGATTGCAGATTCTCAGACAGGGGTATATCCAGTCTCCAGTCCTGGGGGATGGAGACTGATCGGGCGTACACCTGTCTCAATGTTTGATCCGAGTAGGGTTAACCCATCACTAGTAACTCCAGGTGACTACATAAGGTTTGTGCCTATCGAATCTGAAGAAGAATACACATTTATTTTGGATAGTTCAGCAGAAGGTAAATATGAGGTTGAAGTTCAGTGATTGAGATACATAAATCTGGAACATTAACCACAATTCAAGATGCTGGTAGACCTGGTTATCAAGAATTAGGAGTTCCGGAGTCAGGTGCCCTGGATAATTTTGCATTCAGATGTGCCAATATACTTGTCGGAAATCCGGAGAATACAGCTGTGCTAGAGGCAGTGTTATTTGGTCCAGAAATAAAATTCTCTGAAGATACCTTTATCGCTATAACCGGAGCCGATCTGGGGCCTTCTGTGGATGGTGAGGTGGTAAATATGTGGAAAACTTTGGAAGTTTCTTCCGGTTCAATTCTTAGGTTTTCTGGTCCTACCGGAAATGGGATGCGAACCTATTTGTCCATTTCAGGGGGATTTGCGGGTGACGGAACCAAGAGAGTGATGAACAGCTACTCGACATATATACCCGGTGGATTTGGTGGCCATGAAGGCAGAGCTTTACGAGATGGAGATGTTTTAACCACTGGTAGAGGAGTCGATGGTTTTGAAGGTGGCCTAATTCTAGACAATCCGCCATATTTTGGTGACGATGAAGTTATAAGGATTATCGAAGGACCGCAACAGAACAGCTTTACTGAAGAGGCTATCGATACTCTTACCTCCGCTTCATATGAAGTGACCCCCAATTCAGATCGAATGGGCTGCCGCCTTGATGGGCCGGCCTTGGAACATGTGAATGGCCCGGATGTCATTTCAGACGGGAATGCATTCGGGGTGATTCAAGTACCAGGCGATGGAAAACCAATAATACTACTTGCTGATAGAGGTACGACTGGTGGATATACCAAAATAGCTACTGTTATCACTGCAGATAGAAGTCAACTGGCGCAATTAATACCAGGGTCCATCGTAAAGTTTGAGATGGTCGGCCAAGAAAAAGCGGTTGATTTGTTAAGGGAACAAGAGAGGTCACTTACCGAATTATCAAATAAGCAAGGGTTGCAGTTAAAATTCAAAGTAAATGGTGTGCTGGTGGACGTGGTCGATGACAATGAAGGGCCATTCACCATTCAGGATCTTGAAAATACAAGTTACACGGCTTTGGTTTCTGACGGTTCAAGTGACCATCAGGTGAAAGTAGATATATCTGAATAGGATTGAGAGGTAATCGAATGGGAAAAAAGATGGCTGTTGTAGGTGCTGGAGCGGCAGGTAGTTATATTGGGGCTTTTCTTAGCAGAGAAGGGCATGACATTGTACTAATAGATATGTGGGGCGAACATGTAGATAAAATGAATTCTGATGGAATTGACGTCTCTGGTTCACAAGGACCATTCAATGTTCCTGTGCAAGCTTATCATTTTTATGATGCATCCCAGCTAAAGGACAAATACGACATTATATTTTTCGCAATGAAATCTTATGACACAGTTTGGGCTGCTCATTTTGCAAAACAATTGTTATCGCCAAATGGAGTACTTGTAAGCAATCAGAATTGTATGAATGATCTGACATTGGCATCCATAGTCGGTTTCGAACGGGAAATACCTTGCGTGATGTCAGGTATAACGGTAGGACTATGGGAACCAGCTCATGTTAATAGGGGAGGACAACCGGGGCGAGATAGAGGCCACGATGTTTTCAGAGTAGGTGAACTCCATGGGAGAATCACTCCTAGAGCTGAAGAAATAGCTGAACTTCTTTCTTGTATAGATGGTTCTAGAGCTACTTCAAACATATGGGGAGAGCGCTGGTCAAAACTGACAACTAATGCCTCTTCTAATCCCATTACAGCTATGACCGGGCTTGGTTCAAATGGCGCGGCAGAAATTCCAGAAGCGAGAAGATTGCAAATCGAAATTTCCAAAGAATCCTGCCAGGTTGCGCTGGCACAGAATTTCGATGTTGAACCAATTAAAGGAGTAGCTGCTGATGTGTGGGTGAGAGCTGATGAAGGTGACGTTTTCGAGGAATTAGACGAAAAATTCCTCCCTAATCCGAACGCGAGTGACTGGAAATCTTCTATGGCTCAGGATGTTACCAAGGGAAGAAAAACTGAGGTGACATTGATGAATGGATATATTTCAGAACAAGGTGCATTGGTTGGCATCCCGACGCCGATAAATACCGCTATAACCTCTGTTGTGGATGAAATTGATCGCGGTATTAGACAAGCCGACGTTGAAAATATTAAAGAGGTTTTACTGAGGGCAGGTATCACATAAATAGCTATGTTTGAGATTCTCCAGGAACTATCCAATTGGATTAGAGAATTTGCCGAAACTGATTGGGCATTTCTGATACTGTTTGTAACGGCTTTCTTGGAATCAACAATATCACCGATTCCCCCTGATCCACTACTTATCCCGATGGGAATATTGCAGCCGAATTTAGCTATTTGGCTTGGAGTTCTATGTACTGTTGCATCTGTAATGGGTGCAGTAGTGGGCCACTGGCTTGGGGCTCAATTCGGAAGACCCATACTCGGTAAATTTGTTTCCGAAGGTAGGATACGATCAGCTGAGTCACTCTTTGATAAATATGGTGTTTGGGCTGTTTTGATAGCAGCTGTTACGCCTATACCATATAAAGTTTTCACTATTTTGGCTGGTGTATTGAAACTGGATATGAAACGGTTTCTAATCGCATCAATTATTGGTAGAGGAATGAGGTTCCTTAGCCTGGGAGTTGTGATATTTCTCTTTGGTGAGGACGTCCAAACCTTTGTCGAGGAACAGTTTGAAGCTCTCACCTTACTGGCAGGAGTTGGAGTTATTGGTTCTGTGGTATTTGTAATCGTACTTGCGAAATGGAGGACCAAGAGGGACTCCGAAAAGACAGAGTCAGAAGCCTAACTAAAGTTCCATTCGTGATTGAAGTTGGTTTGCCGGGGATTGGTTGTATTCATACCCTAAATGCTCATAAGCTCTTCTAGTCGCTACTCTGCCCCTTTGCGTCCGATCTAGGAATCCCATTTGGATCAAGTATGGCTCGTATACATCTTCAATTGTTTCAGATTCTTCGTTAATCGAAGCGGCAATCGTGTCGATTCCAACCGGTCCGCCGTCAAATTTTTCGATGATACATTTCACCACATTAACATCGACTCCATCGAGTCCTAATTCATCAATTTTTAAATCAGACAAGGCTTTAAGGGCGACATCCTTTGTGATTATGTTATCCGCTACAACTTGTGCATAATCCCGCACTCGTCGAAGTAGTCTATTGCCAACCCTTGGTGTGCCTCTGGAGCGTTTGGCGATTTCATGTAGTCCGTCTGGACTGTAAGCCACATCTAGTATTCTGGCAGACCTCAGAAGAATTTGTTCCATATCTTGGACTGTGTAAAAATCCAGTCGATGTATGGATCCGAATCGGTCTCGGAGAGGTGAACTGATCATCCCATATCGGGTTGTAGCACCGACTAGAGTAAAAGGCTTTAGAGAAAGGTTCATACTTCTGGCTTTGAGCCCCTTATCTATGACCCAGGTTACGAAAAAATCTTCCATCGCAGGGTACAAAACTTCTTCAACAACTCGGCTTAGGCGGTGTATTTCGTCAATAAATAAGATGTCATCTTTTTGAAGTTGACTCAATATTGCAACCATGTCACCGGCTCTTTCGATTGCGGGCCCGGAAGTAGTTTTTATTCTAACTTCCATTTCAGTGGCCACTATATTGGACAAAGTAGTTTTACCCAGCCCTGGAGGACCATAAAGCAAGAGGTGATCTAGAGGTTCGTCTCGCTGCTTGGCAGCTGTGATAGATATAGAAAGAGTGTTTTTTATACCGTCTTGTCCAACGTAGGAGGATAAATTCCTGGGACGCAAGTTGGTATCAAGGGTGTGATCCTCTTCCTGATTATTGCCTGAAACGAGTCTTTCTTCCAATAGGTACTGATCCTTTACCAAAGCTTCCCTTTCATGTGATTCTAGGTTTGATATAAACTCAGTGTCAATTAAAACTTAGCATCAATGCAACATTACACTGTGTTGGATGGTTTGACACTGATTTTTGTAACCCAATAAACTCGCATCAGAATTATTTTATCGCGTTGGAGAATTCACTTATGGCAAAGAGAACTGTAGAGGATTGGGAAGATTCGACTCTGAATCCCTTGAAAGAGAGGTTTGGTGAAAGGAAGGATTCTTTTGAAACCACATCCGGTATCCCAATAGAGACGATTTACACTGAGAGAACTAAACTTAATTCTTCTCAGCAAAATGAGGAATTCCCAGGCGAATATCCGTTTACCCGTGGCGTTCAACCAAATATGTATCGAGGCCGGTTTTGGACCATGCGGCAGTATGCCGGATTAGCATCACCCGAGGAATCGAACAGAAGGTATCGCTATCTGTTAGACCAAGGCCAGACTGGGTTAAGTGTGGCGTTTGATTTACCAACTCAGACTGGATATGACTCAGATCATCAGATGGCTTCAGGTGAAATAGGCCGTACCGGAGTACCCATTTCAAGTCTTGCTGATATGGAAATTCTTTTTGACGGCATTCCATTAGATAAAGTTAGTACCTCTATGACAATAAACTCGACCGCCTCCATTCTACTTGCCTTGTATATTGCTGTTGGGAAGAAACAGGGGGTTTCTACGGAATCTTTGAGTGGAACAATACAAAACGATATCCTAAAGGAATACATTGCTAGAGGGACATATATTTATCCCCCTGAACCATCGATGAGGTTGATCACTGATGTCTTTCAGTTTTGTAGTGAAAATGTTCCTAAGTGGAACACGATAAGTATCAGTGGGTACCACATGAGTGAGGCGGGAGCTAACGCGGTTCAAGAATTAGCTTTTACTTTTTCGAATGCAATAGCTTATGTCGATGCCGCGATAGCGTCAGGATTGGATGTAGATGCATTTGCAGGAAGGCTCTCTTTTTTCTTCGTAGCTCAAAGCAACCTTTTTGAGGAAGTGGCTAAATATAGGGCGGCCAGAAGGATGTGGGCGAAGATAATGAGAGAGAGATTCGGCGCTAAAAATGACCGTTCTTGTATGATGCGGTTTCACACCCAAACCGCAGGTGTAACATTGACCGCACAACAGCCGGATAACAACGTTATAAGAACCACAGTTCAGGCATTGGCAGCCGTATTGGGCGGTACGCAATCGTTGCATGTGAACTCCAAAGATGAAGCATTAGCGTTGCCGACTGAAGAATCTGTCCAAATCTCGCTGAGAACTCAGCAAATATTGGCTCACGAAAGTGGGGTGTCAGAATCAGTAGATCCCCTGGCGGGTTCTTACTACGTTGAACACCTTACAGACCAATTGGAGTCGGAGGCATTCAAATATATAGATTCAATGGATGAAATGGGCGGCGCCGTGGAGGCTTTGAAAGAAGGGTTTCAGATCGAGGAAATTCATAATAGCGCCTATCAATATCAGAGAGAAGTAGAAAGCCACGATCGGGTAGTGGTGGGGGTTAACCAATATCAGTCCCCAACACCGCCGATTGAAAAACTACAGACAATATCTCCCTCTGAAACACAGAACCAACTCTCTAGATTGGCCAAAGTGAAATCAGAGAGAAATAGCGAAAAAGTTCAAAATTCACTCGCAAATTTGAAGATTGCCACGGAGTCTGGTCAAAATACGATGCCGGCAATTATAGAATGTGTCGAGTCTTACGCTACAGTTGGGGAAATATCTGATGTTTTCAGAAATATATTTGGCGAACAAACTGAATTTACTCCATTTTAATCAGGGCTAGGAGCTACCTAATGGCTGATCTACTTTTAAATGATGAGGAAATCCTCCTTAAAAATACAGTGTCAGATTATTCCAAAAATGAATTGGCTGTACGTGCGGCTGGCTATGATGAAAGCGCCTTGTTTCCGTGGGATAACGTATCTGGTATTGCCGATTTGGGTTTGTTCGGCTTAACAATAGCCGAGGAATATGGGGGTAGTGGGGGTACAACAAGACAATTGGCTATTGCAGCTGAAGAAATAGCCAAAGGATGTGCTGCAACTTCGGTTATATACATAGCTCATCTTTCTTTATGCACTCAATTTATTAATATGTTCGGAAGTGAAGAGCAAAAGAAAAAATATCTACCTGATCTTGCTTCCGGTAAAAAAGTAGGAGCATTTGCGTTATCCGAACCAGGGGCAGGCAGCGATGCCGCCGCTATAAAGACTTCGGCTACTAGGTCAAATGGACATTTTGTTCTGGATGGTGTGAAAACATGGATTAGCAACGCACCTGAGGCGTCTGTATTTGTTACATTGGCGAACTCAGATATCTCCAAAAAGCATAGGGGAATCGAGGCTTTGATTGTGGAAGCAGATACAGAAGGGATTTCCGTGAACCAACTTCATGGAAAAATGGGAGTTAGGGCCTCTACAGTGGGTGAGATTGTTTTTGAAAACGTGTTAGTCCCTTCTGCCAACAGGATGGGTGATGATGAACAAGGGTTCAAACAGACAATGGAAGTGTTAAATGCTAGCCGGATTTCAATAGGAGCTCAGTGTGTGGGAATTGCGCAGGCCGCCTTAGAGGCTGCAGTAGACTATGCGCGGCATCGTGAAGCTTTTGGTGGAACATTGGCGGATCTTCAAGGTATTCAATGGATGATAGCGGAAATGGCCACAGAGATTGAGGCAGCAAGACAACTAGTTATGAAGTCGGCTTCCCTAAGGGATGCTAATTTGCCTTTTGCGACCGAAGCCTCCATGTCAAAACTTTATGCTTCTAAAGTTGCGATGGAAAGCGCTCATAAGGCGGTACAAATTCATGGAGGTACCGGGTATTTCGCTCCAACGCCTGTTGAGAGATATTTTAGAGACGCAAGAGTGACCGAAATTTATGAAGGCACCTCAGAAATTCAAAAGCTCGTAATCGCAAGAAACATTTTGAAAAATTAAGGAAGGCTAATGAATAGCGAATCTATTTGCAGTGCCAGACACATTAACCATGTGTGCATTGCCGTATTGGACATTGAACAAACATTGGAGTTTTACGAAAACTTATTTGGGGTAAGTCGTTCAGGCGAAATAGAAACAATAGAAGATCAAGGCGTCAAGGCAGCTCTTGTCAGAGTTGGAGCCTCTCAACTTGAATTTATACAACCGACTGATACTGAAAATGGGGTAGCCAAATTTATAGATAGAAGAGGTGAGGGAGTTCACCATATTTGCTTTGAAGTAGATAATTTAGAGTCTAAATTGAAAGAATTGGACGCTTCTGGTGTTCAAATGATAGACAAGGAACCTCGAGACGGTTTATCAGGGACAATTGGATTTATACATCCAAAGGCTACAAGAGGTGTTTTAATAGAATTAGTGGATCAGAAAACGGCTCGGAGATAATATGACATCTAGAATTATTAGAGTATTAGTCGCCAAACCTGGTTTAGATGGACATGACAGAGGGGCTAAAGTGATAGCGAGGGCTCTCAGGGATTCAGGGATGGAGGTAATTTATACAGGTATTCGTCAGACTCCAGAAATGATAGCTCAGGCGGCTATGCAGGAAGATGTAGATGTCATAGGGCTGAGTATATTGTCAGGAGCTCATATCGAACTGTTTCCGCAGATTATAAGTGAACTGAATGATCGTGAGATGAACGATACGGTGATAGTGGCAGGTGGAATAATACCGGAATCAGATCATGCCTTTCTAAATGATATAGGGGTAAGAGGAATTTTTGGTCCAGGCACAACCACAGCTGACATTGTTTCCTTTATAGAGGAATCTGTCGGGTGAATTTGCAATATATCAAAGTAATCTGGTCGAATTGATGCCACTTGATTCAAATTAAGTTATTATTTAGGTCTGTCTTTTCCAAAAAAGAGTGTGTAAATGAACGAACTTTTGACCCTTATACTGGCATGCTTGGTGAGCTACATTTTTGGTGCGCTACCTTTTGCACATCGCATCAGTCGAAGCCAAGGAATTGATATTTTTTCCATTGGTACTGGATTAGCTGGGGCCTCTAATGTCTTAAAAAATGTAGGGCGCTGGTCTGCCCTTATGGTTTTGGTTTTTGATATAGCGAAAGGTGCACTTGCTGTCATAGTGTCAGGGATGATGGGCGTCGATGGACTATGGATATTCATACCTGCCTGCGCTGCCATATTTGGCCACTGGAACTCTATATTTACGCGCTTCAAAGGAGGAGATGGTATGGCTATAGCCGGAGGTGTAGCCATTGGGGTATTTGGTGGAATTGGACTTCTGACATTGTTCATAGCAGGTCTGGTGTCACTCTTAGCTCAGAAACTATGGATAACATCTCTTAGTAGTATAGTTGTTGGGTTTTCGGTCCTTTTTTGTCTAACTCGCCTGTTTAACAAACATGAAGAGCTTGCAATTGGGTTTGTTACTGTTGCTTTAATGGTCCTCGGGCATGCTATGAGGGGACACGCTCGTAGGCGGAAATTGGCGAAACAGTCAGAATAATTCTAGTCTGTGACTAGTATGTCTGATTTCTTCATCAGCAAAAAGTCGCCTAGTAGATACTGAATAAGAAAAACAGTCGACTGGCTCGGTGTTTTTACGTAGTAAGACTCATCGTCTTTCTTGATTAATTTAAGCCTGGTAGTTGGCGAATTGGACTCTTCAGAAGTATTTATTCTTACTGAACCGTCAGGAGCATCGAAATCTAGGGCTTTACTAACAACATCATCCTCAAAGCCGGATGCAGGCAGGACCTGAACAGACTGGAGTAAATACTCCATTACTTGAAGGTTTGCTGGGCCGTCTAGCATGCCACTTGCATTAACAACCACCCAATCATTCTCAGGAGTCTTTACCACTGAAAAGTTTTCAGTGCTATTCGGGTATATGAAATCAAAGGAAATGACGTCGGCAGGGGATATAGATATAACTATCGGGTTTCTCCAGGAGTCTGGGTCCGAGGAGAAAATTCCATTTTGAGAACAAGGAATTCCATAAACTTCATCCTTTCCTGATTTTCTTACATAACAGAGTCTCACTTCAGGAGACCACTTTCCTATGTGAAGTCGTTCTTGTAAAGAAGGCCCTACATAAAACGAGACTTTTGTACTGTTTTCTTCGTCAACTCCGAGCAGTTGGTGATGTTTGGCTTTTTTTGCAACCAACTGGGCGCCCAATACATCATCGACATGTTCCCAAAAGGCCGCTAGCTTTGGAGAAAATATAGGGTTGTCTGATACTTCCCAATATGAATCGTTCACCTTTATCAATTCAGAAGTCAATCCATCATTTGTGGCAATATCCACCTGATTCACGATTTCCTGATTTATAGGCAGCATACCCTCCAGTATGAATTCATCCGTACCGCCTAGAACAACTCGGTATAACAGCCCGGATATACCAATGACTATCAAAGCTATAAGTACGTACCCCACTTGTCTGCTTTTCATTGATCTGAATCCTCATTCTTGGGGGATTTGTCATTTGTGGTGTTTGTTCTCACAGCCCATTTGTTTCTAAAGCCCTTACTTCTACGTTGCATAAATCGAATTAGACCTATAGCTACAAAGGCTAAAGGAACTCCACCAATGTTGGAATATTGAATTAAATTTCGGTGGCTATCCGACGAAAATACCAAGCTACGCTCCGAGACGACTTTCGATCGTACTGAGGCCAAATTGTCTTCTTGCGCGAGCCAGTCTACTATGTTTAGAGCTAGTAGCACGTTATTGTTAAAGCGAGTGGCCGTTTCTGAAATCCAGTCGGCGTCACCGGTGATTACCATTCTGGAACCACTGGAATGTTCCAAAGCCACGCCGAGATCACTAAGAACGAAATTATCTCCTGTAACCTCAGAAAATGTGGGAGAGTTTGGTCTTAAGTTTCTTAAATTCATGTCGATGAAACCAAATTCGGTGGTTGATATTAGCGGGGTAGCTGTAAAAGGAGAGTCAGGTAAATCTAATATTCCAACTGTGCTAGCCCATGGCATTACAACACTACTGACTTCTCCCCCAATTTTACTGTCGACGACATCTGCCTTAACCCAATATGGATATGGTAGGTAGACACTACGTGACCCTCCCGTTCCAAAAGCTAGAGTCTCATTAGATTGCAGATCAAAAACCAAATCGGATTCTACGGATATGCCGAATTCAGACAATATAAAGTCTGAAGAATTATCCCGATTGGTAATTCCGGCAAGCTGATTAAAGTCAACGAGTATAGGTTCTATTGCTATAAAAACTTTACCTCCACCGTAGATATAGTCCTTAATTGATTCTCGGTGTGTTTCTCCTATCCTTGATTTAGGAGATGCGATAACCATTACATCGATAGACTCAAGGTTTATTGGAACACCTTCTTCGGTAGATATAGTTGTTACTTGGTATTGCTGATTTAAGACTGAGGCAAAGGATTGTAATTCTCCCGATATTTCCATTTCTTGGTGCCCGGATAAAAACCCGATAGTTTTCTTCTGAGATCTGTCGTCAAGCATTTTATTTATGAGGCTAGCTAGACGGTACTCAAAACCATCTACAGTCTGAATGAAAGGAAGCACTTCACGTTTGTCGAGATAGGTTAACCCTAGGCCCAGATACCCAGTTTTGATCTGCAGTTCTCCTTGAGATCTGACATTGAATTGGATTGGTGGAATACCAGCATTTGTCGCTTTTTTCAGAGCTTTTTCATCATTTTCTGGAAAGTGTCGGGCTACTTTGATCATCCCGTCGGAGCTGGATTCGACGTCGTTCAAAAAATCATTTACATCTCTAGAAACAGGGGAAACTTGAACGGGTGGATCTTTTGACATAAAAACATCTATAGTCAAAAGGTCGTCGAGTTGTTCGACAATTTCTTCAGTTGCAGGGCTTAATGTGAAAATTTTGTCTTCTGTTAAATCCATTCTTCCCTTAATTGATGTGCCGAACCATCCAATCAGAATACTTAATATAATGAAGCCAGCAACTCCGAGCTGTAAATTTCTGTATTGAGGGGTCTTATGGCTGAGAGTGCGACTTCTAATTATCAAGAATGTGGCACTTAAGAAGGTCGATATTAAAGATACGAAATAGAGAATATCTCTGAGGTCAATTATGCCTCTACCAATGTTATCAAAGTGAGTTATAGGGCTTAACAATTGAAGTAAATTGGCGGCGGTTGAGGGTAAGGTAACTGCCACAATTTCTAGGCCCATTATCATGAGGGCCATACTCACGGTCAAACCTAGTATAAAAGAAACAATTTGGTTTCGTGTAAGGCTGGAGGTAAATAATCCTATAGAGACTAAAGACCCAGCAAGAAAGATACTGCCAATATACTGGGAGACCGAAGCACCCCAATCCAAATCACCTGCACTGGTAAGAGTTAAAGGTATCCCAATTGTTGCCAAGATGGCAATCGACACGAACAATAGTCCGGAGGTAAATTTCGCTAAAAGGACAACCCAACCTCTAATTGGCTGCGTAAGTAGTGTCTCTAGCGTGCCGTCTCGTTGCTCTTCGGAAAGTAATCTCATGGTGGCCGCTGGTATGAATAGTGCCAACAGCCATGGCAAAGAAGGCTTATCGATCGCGAAATCGACAGTAAATAGGGGCCTTAACGAAGCTTCTCCAATTAATAAAGCTGACTGGAAAAACGACCAGGAGAGCATAGCGACGAAAACAACTATTAAGATATACCCAGTGGGTTGGTCAAAATACCCCTTAAGATCCTTCTTTATTAGGGCAATAAAAGGAGATTTCATGATCCTTGTAAGGTCCTCTCAGCCTCATTTTCTGATGTGAGGGTATGGAATACATCTTCAAGACGCATACGTTCTTCATGCAGTTCCCAGAGCACCCATTCTTGCCTGGCGGCAAGGCGAAATATGTCAGGCCTTGGATCTTCAGACCCTGACAGATTTACTATATATCTTTTCCTTTGATCAATTGGCTCCAGCCGTTCTACAGATTCCACTGCAGCTAGTGATCCTAGACCAGATTCTATCTGATTTCCTTCTGCTTCGACGTATATTTTTCGAAGTCCGGGCGTAAGCTGAAATATTTTATCGACTGGACTGTCTGCAACGAGCTGACCCCTGTTAATCAGGAGGACACGCTCGCATGTGTTTTCAACCTCCTGCATCACATGGGTTGTGACTAAAACGGTCCTGTCTTGACCTAACGATTTGATTAAATCCCGCATAGACATTCTTTGATTTGGATCTAATCCCTCGGTAGGCTCGTCGAGAATTAAGATTGAAGGGCGGTGGATAATAGCACCAGCCAGTCCGACTCTTTGATGGTAGCCTTTGGATAGTTCGCTTATTGGCCTGTAGAAAACTTCTTGCAATCCGGCCTCTTCGACGGTTTGGTCAAGACTCTCAGATCTTTCTTTTCCAGAAAGTCCTCGTAGATCAGCTATGAAATCTAAATATTCACTTACTAAAAGGTCTTCATATAAAGGATTATTTTCTGCCAAGTACCCAATGCTTCTTCGGGTCGCAAGATCATTTTCAGAGTTATCAGTCCCATTGATTAAGACCTTTCCAGAATCAGGAGTGTAATAGGAGGTAAGCAATCTCATAGTGGTGGTTTTGCCAGCTCCGTTTGGTCCTAAGAATCCGACAATTTCCCCCTTCTGGATAGAAAAAGACAAATTGGATACGGCCTTATGGGGGCCAAAACTTTTACTTACAGCATCAACTGAAATAGTGACATTGGGGTCAATGGCATTATTGGTTTCGTTTGTTGGTTCGGATTCGTTGGTAGTGGACATGTGACGATCCCTTAGGGCGGATATGCTGTCCACCCTTTTGAGAACTCCTATTTAGTCATCAAATGGCGCAGGCAATTTAGGAGGATCTAATTCAGTTATTAGTGATTCAGTAGTCAAAACCATACCAGCGATGCTGGCCGCGTTTTCCAAGGCTGACCTTGTTACCTTAACTGGATCGATCACCCCAAAGTCATACATACTTCCGTAGCGGTCATTTTCAGCATCAAAACCGTAGTCATCGCTTCCCTTTTTTATAGCATCCAGTACTACGGGTCCACTAAACCCAGCGTTTCGAACCAAAAGTTCTACGGGTGCTCCCACAGAATCCAAAACTATCCTAGCTCCAGTAGATTCATCAGAAGTGTCTGAGAAATTATCTCTTAGGTCTTCTGCAATCCTGATCAGAGAGGTTCCTCCACCAGGCAAAATACCTTCTTCCATTGCTGCCCTTGTTGCAGACAAGGCGTCCTCGACTCGTTGCTTTTTTTCTTTGAGTTCGATCTCAGTTGCAGCCCCAACCTTAATAATAGAAACACCTCCAGAGAGCCTAGCTGCTCTCTCTTCTAGCTTTTCTCGATCGTAGTCGGATTTTGTTTCCTGAGCTTGGGCTTTGATGTTACTTACCCTATCCTCTATTAAACTTGCTTGTCCTCCTCCTTCTACGAAAGTAGTAGAGTCTTTGGTAGAAATTACTCTTCTGCAGCGGCCCAAGTCCGATATTTCGACAGACTCTAGAGTCCTGCCTGTCTCACTGCTTATTACAGTCCCACCAAATAAAATGGACATGTCTTCCAGCATAGCTTTTCTTCTGTCTCCAAATGCTGGAGCTTTCACCCCTAAGCAATTCAAGGTGCCTTTCATCTTGTTCACCACAAGGGTGGCTAATGCTTGTTCTTCTATATCTTCCGCTATGATTACTAGCTCTCTACCGACTGCACTGAACTTTTCCAAGAATGGGACCAGATCTTCAATATTGGAGATCTTTTCCGATGTTATGAAAATGTATGGTTCATTCAGTTCCGTGACCATTCTATCTTGGTCAGTGACGAAATATGGGGATAGATATCCACGATCTATTTCCATTCCTTCTACGTATTCAACTTCGTAATCTAGACCTCGTGATTCCTCGACCGTTACTACACCGTCCTTACCAATTTTACTCATTACTTGTCCTATCAGTTCGCCCATTTTTTCATCGTGCGCTGAAAGGATAGCGACTTGGGAAATTTGATCGTCATCTGTCACTGGTTTGGACATCGCAATCAATTCTTTGGTTATGGTATCGACCACTTGGTCAATGCCTCTTTTCAGGGCCATCGGATCTGCTCCTGCGGCTATGTTCTTAAAGCCGTTTTTCAGGATTGCTTGTGCCAATATGGTGGAAGTAGTAGTACCATCCCCAACATCATCATTAGTTTTTGATGCAGCCTCTTTCAGCAGTTGGGCGCCCATATTCAAGAAGGGCTCCGGAAGTTCGATTTCTTTAGCGATAGTGACACCATCACTACAAACTTGTGGAGGTCCAAACTCTTTTTCAAGGATTACATTTCGCCCGTTTGGGCCCAATGTGATCCCGACTGTCCGAGCCATTAGGTCAATCCCTTCCATCAATTGGGAACGGGCATCATCTTTAAATTGGAATTGTTTAGGCATTCTTAAACCTCATTAAATTTCGATTAACCAAGATGTTAAATGATACTAAAACTTTTGTTTTAATTTAAGCGGTAGCATCATCCAAAGCTTTCTTTACAGCTGCAGGTGACATAGGCAATTCTCTCATCCTCACTCCAGTAGCGTCATAAAGAGCGTTAGCCATGGCCGCCAATGGTGGTACCAAGGGAGACTCTCCAACCCCTCTGACTCCGAATGGGTGACCTGGGTTGAAAACCTCGACAACGACCGGGTCTATCATCGGCAAGTCCAAACTTGTTGGCATTCTATAGTCGAGTAAGCTCGAGTTCATTACTTTGCCATCATCACTCATAAAATATTCTTCATTAAGTGCCCATCCAATTCCTTGGGCAGTACCACCTTGAATTTGGCCTTCTACGTAGTCCGGATGTATTGCCTTTCCGACATCGGTAAATGGGGTACACCGTAGAATCGTTGTCTTACCAGTTTCTGCATCGACTTCAACGTCTACCAACATCGCAGCATATGACCCCCCAACTCCTCCGGGGTTTACCCCGGCGCTTCCTACAATGGGACCGCCGGTTCCATTTGAGGCCGACGCAATTTCTTTGAAAGTAAGCTTGAGTTCAGGATCTGATTTGTGTTGGGCAATGCCATCTGAGTATTCGACTTCATCTTCATTTGCATCCCAAACTAGGCTTGCTCGTTTAATCATCTCTTTCTTAACTTCTTGTGCAGCCTCATAGGCAGCCCATCCAGATTTGAAGGCGACTCCGCTACCTCCCGTAACGGACGTGTAACCGATGGAATCTGTGTCTGCAACCTGCGGGTTCACATCTTCAACTGGGATGGACAACACTTCGGCTAACTGCTGTGCAATAGCTGTTCTGGAACCACCAACATCAACCGAACCCTCCGATAAATTGACAACTCCATCGGGTGTGACGGTAGCCACACATGCAGCAGGGCCAGTGTTGTTTCTCCAATATCCGAAGGCAATACCTCTTCCTCTCAACTTACCTTCCTCTTGCTCAAGGGGAGTTTTGTAGTGGTCGTGATTTTTGACAATTTCTGATAATTCAATCATTCCTACTTTGCCATTCACCACGCCATCTGATCTTCGGGTGCCTTCTTTGGCAGCGTTCATCAATCGCAAGTCAACAGGATCGATTTTTAACTGTTCAGCTATTTCATCCATCACTGTTTCAACTGCTAATGCTCCTATAGGAGCACCGGGAGCTCTATATGCGGTGGTCTTAGGTTTGTTGTCAACCACGTCATATCCATCCAGTAGAAGGTTATCTATGTCATAAGGTGAGAGCATACATGCAGTTGCGCCCCCGATAGGCGAACCTGGGAACGCCCCTGCCTCAAAGGCTAAGTAGCCTTGAGCTGCTGTTATTTTCCCGTCGTTTGTCACACCGATTTTCACTTTTACATAGCTTCCCGATGTGGGTCCTGAGGCCTCAATAACTTCAGCTCTAGTCATGAACATCTTGACTGGATTACCAGTCTTCTTCGAAAGCAGGGCGGCCAATGGTTCAAGATAGCATGGCAGCTTGCCTCCGAAACCTCCACCAATTTCCATTGGAACTATAGTTACCTTCGAAACCGGTAGGCCCAATACCGTGGAGACCTGATCCCTTATTCCGAAGTGCCCTTGACTACTACACCAGATCGTGACATGTCCGTCTGATCTCCATGATGCCGTTCCGTTTTGAGGCTCAATATAGCCCTGATGGACGGTTTTGGTCCGGTATTCTCTTTCAATCACTAGGTCAGCTTGTTTGAACCCTTTGTCAACATCCCCAAGAATGTATTGGTCATGGCTGGCGATGTTTGAATTGTGGACCTCGTCTCCTGAAATGGAGGCGAATTTTATGGTTTTATGAAGGATTGGAGCATTTTCTGCCATTGCAGATTCAACATCGGTTACTGATTCTAGAACCTCATATTCCACCTTGATAAGAGATAAAAGTTCTTCTGCTTCATGAAGGCTACTGGCAGCAATCGCAGCGACAGGATGGCCTTTAAATAAAACTTTGTCGGAGGCGAGGATCCTGTCTCTGACGTATTTCATATTTGCATATAGATCTTCCCCCACCTCTGCTGGCTTATCTGGTAGAGGGGATAAATCCTTAGATGTAACCACGGCTTTAATATCAGGGTGAGATAAAGCTGCTGATAGATCTATTGATTTTATCCGGGCGTGTGCGTGTGGGCTTCTTAGTACCTTTCCGAACAGCATACCTGGCAGGTTTAAGTCTGCCCCGTATTGAGCTTTACCGGTAACTTTATCGGCACCATCGTGCCTAACAGGTCTTTTGCCGATAACTCCGTAATTTTCTGGTGTTTGCGTTGCCAATTCTAAACTCCTTGAAAGACTCTAAAAAGTGAAAACTAGGGTAAAAATCCACTCACGATTTTACCATAATGAAGGAATACCCGTAGCTATAAAATTATTGTTGGTTATCTTTATGGGTTAGGACACTGCATATTTTTGTAAATTGTCTTCGTTGAACGATAGGCCTAACCCTGGGCTTTGAGGAAGTACGATTTCCCCGTTTACTACGTTGGGCTCTTCATTAAACATTGCAAATGTCCAAGGCATATGCTCGACGTAGGTGCCATTTGGGCAAGCTGCTAGGCAATGCATTAGGACTTCAGTGGCCAAATGAGTGACCACTGGTAGATTGTAGGATTCTGCTAGGTGAGCAGCCTTCATCCACTGTGTTATCCCTCCGGCTCTTAAAAGATCGACCATAACAATATCAATAGATCTTCTTTCTACTTGAGTTCTAAATGGCTCTATACCGTAATGGTACTCACCTGCCGCAATGGGGGTGTCCAAGGCATCGGCAACGCGAGCTAACCCTTCAAAGTCTTGATGGTTGATTGGGTCTTCCAGCCAATAGAGGTCGTATGCGGCTAATTCTCTACCAATGGTAATAGCAGTATTTACATCCCATCCTTGGTTGATATCTAACATTAAGGTTATTTCGTCGCCAACAGCCTCTCTCATGGTTTGCATTCGGGCTATCTCTTTTTTAGCGCTGTCCTCAGCTCCCATCCGAAACTTCATAGCTTTGAAGCCTTGTTTGACTAGGTCCTTACTTGTTGTTGCCAATCTTTCCAAATCAAAAGTTCGCCACAGAAAGCCACTTGCATAAGTTGGAACGGTATCTCTATATCCGCCAAGCAGTCGGTGAACTGGTTCTGATGCCGCTTTACCCTTTATGTCCCACAGCGCTACGTCAATTCCTGATACTGCTCTTGTTACAAGCCCTGCTGGAGCACCTCCACCGGCTATATTTCTTAGGTGAGTGTTGATGTGTTCCACTCGCCTTGGGTCTTCACCCACAATTTCTGCAAGTAAGGCATCGACCGTTTCCTTTAAAGCTTTTACCATTATTGAACTAGCGAAACCTGAGTAGCCAATACCTTCAATACCATCATCAGTAATAATTTTGATTGTGATGAACTCCGCCACATCTCCGCTCCCGCCAGAAAGTGGACCTTCTTCTCTGGGGAGTCCGACGATTCCTGTTTCGTACCTTTGTATTTTCATTCCTTTGCTCCTTATTCTTAAACCTGTGGGTCTCCTGATTTCATCACTGAGGACTTTCCTTGAATTCGGTTCCATGTTGTGCCAGCATCGTCATTTGGTTCATATCCCACGATTTTCCGACCGTCTTCCATATCCCAAATGCCGTAAGTGTTATCTGACATACCGTAAACAATAGCAAAACCAACGGCTTCTGGTGCATCTATGCAGGAATCTATGAGTCTAACGGTATCTTTATGGCTCATCCATAAAGACAAAGCTGATGGTGCGAACGTTGGATCATCTGGTTCCATTACCCAGCCTATTCTCATACAGATGACTGATATTCCATACTCGTCATGAAAATAACTGCCGAGAGATTCTCCAAATGCTTTACTTACCCCGTAGTAACCGTCCGGGCGTATGAGATCCGTTGTCAAAGGTTTAATGGGCTGCCTTATCGCTTCAAAATCTCCATCATAAATTTGTTTATATGGATTATCTTTCAGCGGATAGAAACCTAGAGCATGATTGCTGCTCGCGAAAATTATTCGCTTGACGCCCGATATGCGGGCAGCTTCATAAACGTTCCGAGTTCCGATGATATTGTTCTCAAGATTAGTTTCCCATCCACCTTGGTGATTGGGATCAGCTGCTAGATGTACGACTGTGTCGATTCCCTTAAAGGCAGGCAATATTTCATCTAAATTTGAAAGATTACCTGTAGTTGTTGGAAATCCTGGCACCCCTTCTAAGTCGAGCCCAGAGAGGGAATATTTGCCGGACAAATTGGAACGGATTATGCCTCCTATTTTGCCAGCGAGACCTGTTACCAAAACTTTTTTATCGGACAATAAAAATCTCCTTGGTAGGTTTATTATTTTTCCCCAAAGGCCTGTATCATCAAATATAGTACGAGGGGAATAATACAAACCCATAGTATTAATCTGGGTGTGATTCGCATGTAAGTGCCTAACTCTATCCAGTCACAGAAATAAAATGGATTCTAGCACAGAGAAAACTATTAACGGAGAAGCCAATAATTGAAATATAAGATCATAGCCCTCGATATCGACGGTACCCTGAAGGGTGATTCATCTCTCATGTCTCCATACATGACGAGAATTTTGGAGGAATGTGTGTCTAGAGGCGCAATAGTTTCTGTGGCTACAGGACGTAGCCTAAAGTCTGCGCTAATCTTCTTACAACAGGCTCCTATGATAGAGACTATTATTTCATTTCAAGGTGCTCTAGTTAGTTTTGAGAAAGGGGCAAGCAATGTTTGGGAAACATTCTTATCCAGCGACGAGGTATCACTATCTGTTGATCTCCTTTCCCAAAGGGAAGTAGATATTGTTGCTTACGCAGGAAATGAGGTATACGTGGAAAAATTGACCGACTGGGCTATAGCATATGGAGAGCGGAATGGAGTCGAAATAATTGAAGTTGAATCCTTAAAAGAAATTCCAAGGAAACTGTATCGAGTATTAGGTGTTGGAGACCCAGATATTATAGAAGTTCTCGAATCTGACTTAAAATCAGGTTACTCGGATAAGTTATATGCGACCCGCTCACTTCCTCATTTCTGCGAAATACTGAGTATTGATGCAGGGAAAGATAAAGCGTTGGAATGGATGTGCAGTCAGTTTGATGCTGGGTTCGAGGACGTAATAGCATTTGGTAACGGATTTAATGATGTCGAGATGCTTAGATGGGCGGGTAGAGGAGTTGGTATGGAAGGGGGGGAGTCGGTGGTCTTCGAAGTATGTGATGACACCGCTAAAAGCCCTAATCAAGACGGCGTAGCTTTATATCTGGACAATCTTTTAGAAAACGACCAGATAGGTGTATAAATCGGATGAATCAACCTCACGTGGTAGTTCTTGGCAGTATGAATGTCGATCTAGTAACCAAGGTAGATAAATTACCGCTTCAGGGTGAAACGGTCTTTGCTGAAACTTTTTTGACCGAAAATGGAGGTAAAGGTGCAAATCAAGCGGTTGCTGCGGCCAGTTTGCCAAAGATTGGTAGATAACCAAAGAGCTGCAGTAGGGCTTGCAATCAGTAGCGGGCAAGTCATCATCTGCCCGTTCCACAAAACGATTGTAACCATGAAAACTATTCGATTCCTTTCATTTTTCCTCCTTGCAGCATTCACGGTTTCGGCCGGCGAATTGAACCAGCCCCCCAAAGGCTTCAAGGCACTTTTTAATGGTAAAAACCTCAAAGGTTGGTGGGGCCTAAAAACCGAAGATCCCGCCAAGTGGATGGCGCTGGACAAAGGTGCTCTTGCCAAAAAGAAGGCTGATAGCCTCAAGGATATCAATGAGCACTGGAGTGTCGAGAATGGTGAACTGGTGAATGATGGCCATGGTCTTTATCTGAGTACGGAGAAAAACTACGGTGACTTTGAGTTGTATGTTGATTACAAAACCGTGGCCAAAGCCGATAGCGGAATCTATCTGCGTGGCATTCCGCAGGTTCAAATTTGGGACTACACCAAGGAAGGAGGAAAATGGAATATCGGGGCGGACAAAGGTTCGGGTGGCTTGTGGAATAACCCAAAGGGTGATTCAGGCAAGGATCCCAAGATGCTGGCTGACAAGCCTTTTGGACAATGGAACAGTTTCCGGATCATTATGGTGGGCGAACGGGTGACAATTTGGTTGAATGGTAAACTGATTATTGAGCACGCAAGGCTGAACAATTTTTGGGA
>ENA-UPTF01000326-UPTF01000326.1-marine-metagenome-genome-assembly--contig:-NODE-326-length-34606-cov-7.361030_pt1 | contig 34606 bp, 25 predicted proteins | sample MGYA00238166_ERZ767019 | MGnify/ENA primary metagenome ERZ767019 (study PRJEB28930, sample SAMN06266391) | marine metagenome | isolation source: Sea water from 250 m depth | place: Atlantic Ocean | study... | reverse complement strand
AGCAGAAAATTTCCGTTTTTTTGCTAAACACATCCTCACATTTGATTTTGAAAAAATTGTAGATGGACATGGGTCAATAAATAAAATTGTCCGAAACCCAATAGGTGTAGTCGGTTGTATATCTCCGTGGAACTTACCGCTTTACCTTTTTACGTGGAAAATTCTACCTGCGATCGCCTCTGGAAATTGTGTGGTTGGGAAACCTTCTGAGCTTGCACCATGTACTGCCTATGAATTAGGGAAAATATGTAACGCCGCGGGCCTACCAAAAGGGGTGCTAAATATTGTTCATGGTTCTGGTAAAAACGCAGGAACAGCCATCACAAAACACCCAATGATAAAGGCGATATCTTTTACGGGAGGCACTGTAACTGGAAAAGAGATCAATCATAGCGCTTCTAAACATTTAAAAAAAGTATCACTTGAGATGGGTGGTAAAAACCCTACTATAATTTTTGCTGATTGTGATTTCCCCAAAATGTTAGATACTACTATAAAATCATCATTTTCAAATCAAGGCGCAATATGTTTATGCGGATCTAGAATACTAATAGAAAAATCAATCTACAAAAAATTTCGATCAGCATTTGTTAATAGGGTTCGTGAAATAGAGATCGGAGACCCTGTCAATAATTCTACAGAATTAGGGGCGCTAATATCAAAAGACCACCTTGAAAAAGTCTATGGATATATTAAGCTAGCTAAAAAAGAAGGAGCCACTATACTTACGGGGGGGAATAAGATTTTATTCAGTGGTCGCTTGAAAGATGGTTATTTTATGGAGCCAACAGTGATAGAGGGATTAGACAAAAGCTGTCGCACTAATCAGGAAGAAATATTCGGTCCGATTGTTACCCTGATTCCATTTTCTTCTGAGACTGAAGCGATTAATATTGCAAATGCCACTGATTATGGTTTGGCCGCATCTATTTGGAGTAAAGATTTAGACAAGGCTTCACGGATAGCTGGGGAGATTGATTTTGGGATTGTTTGGTTAAATTGTTGGATGGTCCGAGATCTTAGGACACCTTTTGGTGGCACAAAAAATTCTGGACTCGGAAGAGAGGGCGGAGATGCTGGGCTTGAATTTTTTACAGAACCAAAAAATATTTGTATGACAGAGGTGTGAGTAATTAATATAAAAAATATAAATATCAATAAAACATACAAGAGAAACTATGAATAAACCGATCCAATCAAAAAATGCACCAGAGCCAGTTGGTGCATATCCCCATGCGAAGCGCGTCGGAAACTTATTATTTCTCTCTGGTGTGGGCCCTAGAAAGTCTAACTCTAAAAAGATTTCTGGAGTAGAAATAGATGCTAGTGGGGAAATTTTATCCTATGATATTGAAAAACAATGCCACGCTGTCTTTGAAAATGTTAAAACAATTTTAGAGGACTCAGGAAGTAGCTGGGATAATCTAGTAGACGTAACAGTTTTTTTAACTAACATGAAAAGTGATTTTCATATTTATAATCGTATATATGCTGAATATTTTTCAGATAATCTTCCTTGTCGCACTACGGTTGAGGTTTTATCATTGCCCACCCCAATAGCTATCGAATTAAAATGTATTGCTACAATTAAATAGGAGAAAATCATGTCAGTAATCCCACCTATTAATTTCAAAAAATGGATAAAAAATAATCGACATTTATTAAAACCCCCTGTAGGCAACAAGGTTGTTTATGATCGAGGTGATTTTATTATAATGGTAGTAGGGGGGCCTAATTCTAGAAAAGACTACCACGTTGACCCTGTAGAAGAATTCTTTTACCAGATTGAAGGAGACATGATACTCAAAATAATAGAGGATGGGAATCAGGTAGATATTAATATTATGGAGGGAGAAATATTTTTATTACCAAAAAACATTCCTCATTCTCCACAAAGATTTAAAAATACTGTTGGGCTGGTAGTAGAATATAAGAGGGCAAAAGGAGAGATGGACGCTTTTCAATGGTATTGTGATAATTGTGGTAACCTTTTACATGAGGTGACACTCCAGCTGGAAAATATTGTTTCCCAGCTTCCACCTTTATTTAATAATTATTGGAAGAATATAGACTCTAGAACCTGTAGTAATTGTGGAGAAACACAGGATCAGCCAATATAATTATATGAAGTTAGATATCCATACTCATATCCTCCCAAAAACTTGGCCAGATCTGAAAAAGAAATACGGATATGGTGGATGGATACAATTAGAGCACTCTAATGTAGGTTGTGCGCGTATGATGAGGGACGACCAATTCTTCCGCGAGGTAGAATCAAATCTTTGGGATCCAGAAGAAAGAATAAGAGAATGTGCAAACCATAATGTAGATGTTCAGGTACTTTCCACTGTCCCGGTTATGTTTAGCTATTGGGCCAAACCTGTAGATGCCTTAGATATATCAAAATTACTTAATGATCATATTGCTGGCATTATTGGTCAATATCCAACACGCTTTTTAGGGCTTGGAACTATTCCTATGCAAGACGCGGATCTTGCTATAAAAGAGCTAGAAAGATGTATAAAAGATATTGGACTTATCGGAGTTCAGTTAGGATCAAACGTAAATGGTAAGAATCTGGATGATGAAATATTATTTCCTGTATTTGAAGCAGCTTCAGACATGAGCGCAGCTATTTTTATTCATCCGTGGGATGTGATGGGTAAAAAAAATATGGAAAAATATTGGCTCCCGTGGTTGGTAGGAATGCCAGCAGAGACCAGCCGGGCTATTTGTTCTATGATCTTTGGTGGTGTGTTTGAACGCTTGCCAAATTTACGTGTTGCTTTTGCTCATGGTGGTGGAGCCTTCCCATCAACAATTGGACGAGTGCAACATGGATTTGATGTTCGGCCTGATCTTTGTGCAATAGATAATAATATAGATCCTATAGGTTATTTAGGAAAATTCTGGGTAGATGCACTGGTGCATGACAGCACTATTTTAGATTTATTAATTAATAAACTAGGTGAAAATAAAATTGCAATGGGGACGGATTATCCATTCCCTCTTGGAGAGAAAGAACCGGGAAAACTTATTGAATCATCTAACTACAATAATGGTATAAAGAATAAATTATTATATAATAATGCTCTTGACTGGCTAGGGATAGAAAAAACGTATTTTACTATATGAATTGTTCTCTGTTTATTGATAATAAATCATATACCTATAATACTAAATGTTTTTATGATTTATCTATCCCAATAAATTTTAATGGACATCAGGTTAACTTTTTTGATGTCTCGAAAGCGACAGCTGCTCCTTATAAAGCCGGGGCGATTATTGGATCGACAAAAAAAGGTGGAGGATGTAACTTCGATGTACTTTCCTTGATCCCTCATTGTAATGGTACACATACGGAGTGTGTCGGGCATATAGTTGATGATGATATTAATATTAACACGATTCTAGAAGATAATTTGTTTCCGTCTACGCTAATTTCTGTTCATTCTGTAGATGATTTGATTCACTCTGATCAGATTAAAATAGATAATGTAAACTTTAATTCTGGTCTTATAATTCGCACTCTCCCTAATGATAATACAAAAACGTCTATGACCTACGACTCAAAAAATATACCCCCGTATTTTTCAGAAAATGCAATGTATAAAATAAAAGAGTTGGGAGTTACTCACCTATTGGTAGATATGCCGACTATTGATCTTACCTATGACAATGGGAAGCTAATTAATCATCATATTTTTTGGAATATAAATCAAGGGAGTCATAAGATAAACGGCAGCGTATCCAACAAAACAATCACAGAAATGATTTTTGTTCCTAATCAAATAAAGGATGGTAATTATTTGCTCCAGTTGCAAGTTATTAATTTTTCTGGTGATGCAGCACCGAGCAGACCTATTATATATCCATTGGAGATTACTTGACTTACGAAAGTTCAATTTCATTCGCTAAGAAAGCAGATCAGGAAGATCCACTAAAAAAATTTCGTGATGACTTTCATATGCCGCAATATAAGGGTAAAGATATGATTTATTTTGCTGGTAACTCTTTGGGTCTTATGCCAAAAATGTCTAACTCTGCTGTCTCCGATGAACTAGAGATATGGGCAAAAACTGGAGTCCTGGGGCAACATAATTGTTGGATAGACTATCATAAACATTTAACACAATCAACCGCAACTATTTTAGGAGCAAAGCCAAAAGAAGTAGTGGTTATGAATGCACTTACAATTAATCTGCACTTGTTAATGATCTCGTTTTATCAACCAACACCAAAAAAGAATAAAATTATTATCGAACATGGCGCATTCCCATCAGACCAATATGCGGTAGAGTCCCAGATAAGATTTCATGGTTACGACCCAAACGATGCATTGATAGAATTAAGACCAAGAGAGGGTGAGACATGTTTAAGAACCAAAGATATTATTGATACTTTTAACCAGCATGGTGATAGTATTGCAACCGTTCTTATTGGTAGCGTTAATTATTACACTGGCCAAGCTTTTGAAATAGAAAAAATAACTAAAGCCGCGCACAATGTAGGCGCAAGAGTAGCTATTGATCTTGCCCATGGAGCAGGAAACCTGGATCTAGATTTACATAATTGGGAAGTAGATTTTGCGGTCTGGTGTAGTTATAAATATTTATGTGGAGGCCCAGGAAGTCCAGGAGGTGTTTTTGTTCATGAAAAGCATGAGAATTGGGATGGTCCTAGGTTCAATGGTTGGTGGGGGAATAAGAAAGCCACTAGATTTATTATGGATTCAAAATTTGATCCCATAGTCGGAGCTGAAGGTTGGCAAATTAGTAATGCTCCTATACTTGCTATGGCCTGCCTGAGATCATCAATGGCCATATTTAGTAATGCTGGTATGCCTGCAATAATAAAAAAGAGTAAAAAGCTCACTGGTTATTTAGAGTATTTAATTGGTTCTTTAAAGGACAAAATAAAAATTATAACACCTAAAGATTCTAAACAAAGAGGAGCTCAATTATCACTCGTAGTTAAGAAAAATGCTGAGGAAGTCTTTAATGGTTTAAACAGTAATCATATCATTTGTGATTGGAGAGAGCCAGATGTTATTCGGGTTGCTCCTGTCCCACTGTATAATAGTTTTGTAGATGTTTATCGATTCTATGAAATAGTAAAAGATCTGACAAAATAAATATATGCAAAAAAAAATTGTCTTAATTGGAGCGGGTCTTACGGGACCATTGCTCGCTTTTTATTTATCTGAAAGAGGCTACCATGTTGAAATATATGAGAAGCGTCCTGATATACGTTATAACGATATAAGCGCAGGGCGCTCCATTAATCTTGCTCTATCTGTTAGAGGTATCAATGCACTTAAAGAGGTCGGGATATATGATAAGATAGCTCCACATACTATACCTATGAATGGTCGCAATATTCACGATCTAGATGGTTCTGAGCACCTCCAGCCTTATGGGCAAAAAGAAGAAGAGGTGATTTATTCTATATCTAGAGCAAAACTGAATATGGAAATTATGACACTAGCAGAGAGCACAGGTATGGTTCAAATATTTTTTAATCATAGGTGTACCAATGTAAGCCTGAATGAAAAATTAGCTTATATTACTGACGAAAATAATTGTAAAGAAAAAATAATTAATTTTGATATTATACTGGGAGTAGATGGGTCTAGTTCTGCTGTTCGAGATGCTATGATTGTGCAAGGTGATCTCGACTATGTTTATAAACCATTAGACCATGGTTACAAAGAATTGATGATACCTCCAGATTCCAATGGGCAATATCAAATGAATCCAAATGCATTACATATTTGGCCTCGAGAAAAATTTATGCTTATCGCCTTGCCTAATATGGATGCCTCATTTACTAGCACACTATTTTTACCAACAAAAGGGCCAATAAGTTTTAGCACAGTTAATACAGATGATGAAATAGTTCATTTGTTTAATAAATATTTTCCTGATGTGATGCCGCTAATATCCAACCTTGTTTCTGAATACAAAAACAACCCCACAGGTAATTTGGGTTCTGTCTATTGTGACCCCTGGCATTTTGAAGATAAGGCAGTAATTCTAGGTGATGCAGCGCACGCAGTGGTTCCTTTTTTTGGACAAGGCATGAACGCTTCTTTTCAAGACTGCTCCATCTTAAACAAGCTCATTAAAAAATATAAAACTAATTGGAGTTTAATTTTTTCTGAATTTTCAAAGCTTCATGTAAAGAATGGGCATGCAATAGTGGACATGGCTCTTGAAAATTATATTGAAATGAGAGACCATGTAAATGATCCAGAATATATAAAACGAAGACAGTTAGAACTAAAATTAGAGCGAATGTTCCCTGAAGAATTTATCCCTCGTTATTCAATGGTCTCTTTTCATCAGATTGATTATTCAGAGGTTTATTCTAGGGGTGAAAAACAGTTTAATATACTTGAGAAAATATTGAATAATTATGATATTGCAGAAGTAGATAAAAAAATAGCAAAAACATTTATGCTTCAATAAGATCAATAAATCTATTAATTACGTCACACAATATTTTATTATTAGCAAATTTATTTATATGATCTTTTAATTCTTTTTTCTCTATAATTAATGTTGGATCAGTATAAATCTTCTCATAGATCTCAGCACAAAGCAACCAGTCATCAGGGTGTTCATCATATAATTTTTTTAATATAGGCAAATAATTACTAGATGGTTTATTATTGTCACGAAGGCTTCTTACCTGTTTATATAATTCATTCAGCTTTGTGTTTTCTTTGTTTAGGTTCGTTGACTGGTGGGGCGAGCCTGACGTCAAAAATTTGTTGCTATAATAATTGTCCCAATCTGCTGGACCGCCAAAGACCGATACAATTTGACTCCCGCATGCTAGATCATAAGGCCCCCATTCTGGTTTGTAAAGATAATCGTCATTCAATCTAACCGCACAATTATCTATGCTGATAAGGATAGGTGAATCATCCACCATCAAAACTTTTTTTACTGTTCCCGATACAACTAATCCACCGATAAAGTTTAATAAAATTTTAGAGTTTTCTTTTATTCCTAGGCTTTCTAACTGATTATTATCTAATTGATGAAGAGGTAAATTAATTTTTGATAGTATTCCAACAGCGGCTCCGTATCCTTCAGAATGATATGTTATTCCGTGCCCTTTAATCTCAGAATCATTATAGGATAATTGAACGGCTCCACCAAACCTTAGGTAGGCTATTTCTTTATTATTATCGTTGATAAAGTTTGTCAAGGTTCCCGAAACCTGAAGCCCGGAATCATATACGGATGTAGTAATATTTTGTGACAGTATTGCTTTTTTAACTCCTGATACGCCTCCTGTTTTATAGGCCATTGTCTCACTGTATTCCAATAAAATATTAGTTAAATCTTTAAAGTTTTTTGTTACAAAAAGTTGAGGCTGTGGCTCTGTAATATTATAGTCTTGTTGAATACAGTCAATAGTTATGGGTATTTTTTTTACCTTACTCTTAAGGCACTCAGAGCTTTCGCTAACTGATGATAATAGTCCGGCTCCGTATATTTTGGGATTGTCTAAGCTTCCTACTAATCCGTATTCTATTGTCCACCAGTTCATCCTTGATAGCTCATTCGCCTCACTTATCCAGTGTTTTTCCTTGGAAATTTTTTCAAACTCATTTTCAATTTCCTTCAGCTTAGTCGGATCAGTATTCGGGTCTTCTTTCATGTCTGACATTTTTCTTATTATTTCATATAATTCAGAGTCATGCTTGGATTGTATTGCTTTCTGTGCAATTTCTCCGTATGAACAAAGATATTCTGCGTAGTCAGGATCGGCAATGATTGGCGCATGGCCCGCTGCTTCATGTATTATATCTGGTGCAGGAGTGTATGTTATATGCTCGTTGGTTCTCATGTCTACTGCGATTGGCAGTACCTTTCTAGATAAAAATTCCATAAACACAACAGGAGGTATAAACCCTTTAACCGTAACAGCTCCCCAATCATGATTGTCTAACCTTTTGTCCATATCATCTACATGAGGAATATGGTTATTAGGGATATTTATCATTTTTAGACCATTAACATATGATTGGTGAGCGTTTTTTTTAAAAAATGGTACGGAGATTTTCATAATATACCTCCATACGGCCTGGTCTATTCCAGTATATAACGAGTAGTCTTGGTCTACGGTATATTCTAGTAAACGTTGCGGTAGGTTTTCACGTGATTTGCTCATTGGCTAATGTTTTATTATCCTATAAACAAAATTAAAACTGCTTTATAGCTAAAAGACAGGCTAAAATAAAAAATAAAAAAAGACACCTTTTGTGTACCAATAAAATAAAAAGGCTCTAAATTCCGTCCACTTTTTGATAACCATAAAAAACTAAAATTAATTATTCCGGAGTAGCTCAGTTGGTAGAGCAGGTGGCTGTTAACCACTTTGTCGGGGGTTCGAGTCCCTCCTCCGGAGCTTATTTTATAATAACTACATGAATAATCCTTGTTAAAGTCTATCATATTAGTCGCTATTCTCATGAGCTCATGTAATAAAAAAATAATCCCTCCAGATGTTGAAAAAACTCCGTATGAAATGAAAATCCATGGACATAATAGAGTAGATGATTACTATTGGATGCGCCTGACAGATGAGCAAAAATCAGCAAAGAAATCTGACGCTCAAACCCAAAAGGTAGTAGACTATATTGACACAGAAACAGATTACTTAAATAATAGTCTAAAGCATACAAAGCCACTCCAGGAAACGCTCTATAATGAAATGGTTGGCCGCATTAAAAAAGATGATCAGTCGGTACCATATTTTGAAAATGAATATTACTACTATACTCGTTATGAAAAGAAGAAAGAGTACCCGATTTACTGTAGAAAACATAAAGACTTAGATAATAATGAAGAAATTATCTTAGACGTTAATATTTTAGCAGAGGGATATGACTATTTCGCAATTGGTGGAATGTCTGTTAGTCCGGACAACCAGTGGCTATCATATGGAGTGGACACTCTAAGCCGAAGGTTTTATAAAATATATTTTAAACATTTAGTATCCGGTAAAGTATTAGAACAGACTATACCTAATACCACCGGAGGTGTGGCCTGGGCAAATGATAACAAAACTGTTTTTTATACATCTAAAAATAAAGTTACACTACTAGGAGAGAAAATTTATCGGCATAAGGCAGGAACTGATTCTAAGCTAGACAAGCTTGTGTATGAAGAAGATGATGAAACCTTTTACAATGGAGTCTACCGATCTAAGTCTGGTAAATATATAATCATATATAATAGCAGCACTCTGGTGAGTGACTATCATATTCTGAGCGCAGATAATCCAGATGGGCAGTTTAATAATTTTACGCCTAGAGGTGAAAAACATGAGTATAGTATTCAACACTATAAGGACCATTTTTATATTATTTCTAATATAGACGCTCCAAATAATCGTTTAATGAAGACAAAAACAGGCTCTACAGAAATATCAAACTGGGAGGAGGTTTTGGCCCATCGAGAGGATGTACACCTTCTAGGGTTAGAAATTTTTAAGAATCATATGGTGCTCAGTGAGCGCAAGGATGGTTTGCGCGGGATAAGAATCAAAAACATGAGTACAGGCACTGATGAGTATATAGACTTCGAAGAAAAAACCTATTCAGCATATGTTTCCACAAACGAAGAATATAATACAAACATATTAAGATACAGTTATTCCTCAATGTTAACGCCGTCTTCTGTTTATGATTACAATATGGATACCAAAGAAAAAAAACTACTCAAGCAAGCAGAGATTATTGGGAAGGGCTATGACCAGAATATGTATGACGCAGAAACAATATATGCCGATTCCAGAGATGGTGAAAAAATTCCGATTTATCTTGTCTATCGTAAGGATATGAAAAAAGATGGACCCCAGCCACTATTGTTATACTCTTATGGGTCTTATGGCTCTACCTCTGATCCATACTTTAGCTCAGCCCGCCTGAGTCTCCTAGATCGTGGTATGATATATGCTTTAACAAATGTGAGAGGCAGCCAGATATATGGACGAAAGTCTTATGAAGATGGAAAGTTATTGAAAAAGAAAAACACCTTTTATGATTTTATTGATGCTGGAAAATTTTTGGTTGACCAAGACTATACAAGCCCTGATCAGTTATTATGCTCTGGCGGAAGTGCGGGGGGTCTTTTAATCGGAGCAGTGGTTAACATGGAGCCTAATTTGTGGAAAGGGGCGATAGCTGCGGTGCCTTTTGTTGATGTGGTGACTACCATGTTGGATCCGTCTATTCCGCTTACCTCAAATGAGTGGGATGAGTGGGGCGACCCAAGAAAAGAGGACTATTACCACTATATGTTATCCTACTCACCATATGATCAGATTAGTGATAGGACCTATCCAAATATATTAGTTACTTCAGGATTCTTCGATTCACAGGTACAGTACTGGGAGCCATTGAAATATGTCGCAAAACTGAGGGATCATTGGATTGGTGATAATAAACTATATTTATATATGAATATGGATGCTGGTCATGGGGGAAAGTCAGGCCGGTTTCGTATTTACAGAGAAATCTCCTTAGAGTATGCTTTTTTATTAGACCTAGTTGGTATTAAAACATAATAAGTTAAAACGCCCCCCATTAATTATGAGTAATACTGTAAAGGAATATGTCACCATAACTATTGCTGTTTGTATTTCTGTATTAATTGCTCTTGCTTGTGCGCAAGGTAGCCTCATTGTGGGTGAGTATCCTGTTCTTTTTATTTGCCTACTTATTACATTCTTGGCGCAGTGGCTTGTTTTTATACCATCTTATTATTTTAGTACAGAGCGTTTTTATGATTTAACTGGTAGCATTACCTATATTGTTGTGACGTTAACAGCGCTATATCATAAAAGTAATTTTATTGGGCATCGATCTGATTTGCGATCTTTATTAATCGCAGTTTTTATTTTAGTCTGGGCATTGCGACTCGGCAGCTTTTTATTTTTACGAATACTAAAGGATACAGAAGACAGAAGGTTCAGCGAATGGAAAAAATCATTCCCCATGTTCTTGCGAGTCTGGACATTACAAGGACTATGGGTATTTCTAACATCTGTTGCTGGGGTCACTGCAATCTCATCTAGAAAGATAATTGATCCAGACATTTTTCTATATATTGGTTCTCTAATCTGGGTATTTGGATTTTTATTTGAGTCTATTGCGGATTACCAAAAAAGAAAGTTTAGATCAGAAAATCAAAACCAATTTATTCAGACCGGCTTGTGGTCGCTATCAAGACACCCAAATTATTTTGGTGAAATTGTATTGTGGTCTGGAATCGCGTTAATAGCTTTTCCTGCCTTGACCGGCGTCCAGTGCGTCAGTCTTGTGTCACCTGTTTTTGTATTTTTATTATTAACCAGAGTTAGTGGAGTACCTATTTTGGAAAAACATGCGGACGAAACCTGGGGCAAGAAAAAAGAATATAAAAAATATAAAGAAAAGACCCCGGTATTATTTCCTAGAATAATTAAATAATTACAATCCGCTCTCTCTATCCCATTGTTCACACAGGAGTTGATAAAGAACCCGCTCATTCTCATGGACATCCTTGTCTAACATAATTACCTCTTTAAAAAGTGCTAGGTAGGCATCCTTCATATTATCATCTATTTTACTTTTTAGTGATTTACTTAGGTTAACCACGAAGTTTTTAACCTCGTCGATTCCTTTCTCAAGGATGCTGTCTAAAAACTGAGTTCTAAGCTTTAGTAGTTCCTTATCCTCATCATCATATCTATCTAGAATAATATCTAGATATTTTTTCTCATCTGATGAGTATTCATAGTCACAGTTTGATATAACATATGCTATGTCAAACATTACAAGCTCTAGCAAATGATTTGATTTCTCTGTCATAATCTTACCCTATTTTATTTGTTATTTTTCTTGGCACATTCTACTGGCTGTCTTACACCGTCAACGTACCCCTCTTTAACTTTTACACCATAGGCCATAATCCTAACAAGATGCTTGTTTAATACATTATAGTTAAAATCAATTTTTTGTTCTATATCATCTAGCCTTTGCAGCAGCTCTACTTTTTGCTCTGACTGATTAACGCTAGAACCATTAAATACAATTATGCATAGACAAAGAAAAAAACCTGAGGCAAATCCTTTAAAATAATTATTCATAAAATTTCTCCTAATTATGTGTCGGTTAATCTGTTTGATTCTTATCAAAATAAAAAATTATTTCCAGTGTCTAATATCTCCAACTATCCAGGTCTGCACCTGCTGGAGCAGATATACCTATTCTTTTCACAGCTTTTTTGATAAACATTTGGTGATACCGTAATCGCGATGTCGCGTTTGGACGAGAATGATCACCATTCCAACAATGTTCAGCCCTGTCCCCATAGTCAACCTGGCCACTATAATAAGGGTCCTGGGTTGACTCTAAGAAGTCTTCCATGAGGTATACTGCATTGTTTAAATAATAATTATCCATATCTCCACAATAGATATTGATCTTTCCCTCTAGCTTTGGTCCCAACAGATCCCAGTCTCTTTTTAATATATGACGTAGGTCATAATTCTCTTTCCAATAGTCCGCTACCTCATGGTCTATTTCTCCGGTTAATTTGTCCCATATAGGCTTTGGGTATCCATCAGAGCCCATAGGACTATAAACAGCTTGCCAAATATCCCACTGTTCACCTGATCTACTGTTTGTTCCTAGTGCAAGTTCTCTATAATTCATTTGCCTTAGACTGGCGTTAACTTCACCAAGATAATTTCTTTGCCCAGGCCTTTCTACCTTACGGTGTTCTGGGCCAGAATAATAAGCGTTATCATCTTTATATATATTAACAAGACAGTAGGCTCTAAAATCAATCGGGTCAGGACAGGCAGCGTAGCAGCCATTATATTCATCTGGGTAGAAAACTTGTGCGGCAAGAGCCTCCCATCCTCCGGTAGATCCTCCATATAAAAACCTGGACCAGCCTTCGCCAATACAGCGGAACTGTTTTTCGATATAGGGGATTAATTCATAAGTAATAGCGTCCCCATAGGGCCCAAGATTAGCAGAGTTTACCGCGTAGGAATCATCATAGTATGGATTTGCATGTTGTATTTCAATAGCAACAACTCTAGGGAACTCATTTGAGGTCCATTCTTTGTAGAACTGGTACTCATGTTCCTGAACAATCCGATTATAACCTTCTAGCTGAAACCGTTCACTATAGTCTGGTTTTAAATCTGGATCCGGGGCTGATGTTCTAAATCCTCCAAAGTCTTTTGGGAAGTGACCGTGAAATATCATTAGAGGGTATCTTGCCTCAGGGTGATCATCAAAACCTTCTGGTAGTAAAATATGTGCACCTAGGTACATTGGCCTTCCCCAGAACTCAGATAATAGTTTACTCTTCATTTTAATATGTTTTACGTACTTGGTATCTGTCGGAGGAATAATATTTGGGATAATCTGATCTAAAGTAATCTTGATGGATTTTCTTTTTTTGGGGTCTAATACTATTTTTTTCACCTTGCTATAGTAATTACCTGGAGCCGAGTGCCATCTCTGACCCTCGCCTCTATCCATTGGGAGGCGAACGGTGTGCCCTGTTTTTAGGCTAAACGTTTCATACTTATGTAAAAGCGCTTGAATGAAATACTCACCGGGCGGTATTTGGTTGATACTTTTTACAGGATAGCCAAAGGCTTTACTATCAATAATAGTTTTTGAAGAATTTTTCGCTTTTAAATCGACACCAAAAACAAATGCGGTAGAACTTTTGTCATTCGTTTGAAAACGTGGTTCATCTAGATTGTTGTTGCTAAGAAAAAGGAGAACTCTCCCTTGAATCAAATTCCCATTTTCATCTTTTTTTGGATGCTCAATATTGAACGTTATGCCTGAGCCATTAAGAGGAAATGTTAATGCCATTATAAGTGATAGTATATGTTTTTTCATAATATCTATTGAATATTACGAAAAACATTATGTTTAGTTTTGGTTTTTATTACTTCTAATTAAGTCTAGACCAGAGGGAATTATTTGATCAAGCTTGCTCCTTGACTCCTTTACCTCAAAACTAATAGGGAGCTCTTTGTCAGCCTCACTCATTGCAAAAAAAGAAAACTGGATTTTCTTTTTCTGATTTTGTTTTATATCCCCGAGGTTAAAGTTGGACTTTCCAGTATTAAATACAAAGTCACCATACAAAACTGCGATGTTTACATTTTTAGCGACCTGCTGCCCATTGTTTTTAACATACATGGTTGCTTCGATGATTTCAGCTGGTTCTATCAGACCGTTGTTATTACTCTGGTCATCAATTCTAATATCTGTCAGAATCAGTTCTGGACTAGTAAGAGACTTGGTGTGAAACGATATCATATTTGGAACATTTATATCATGGCCAAAGTATTCTGTTACATATGCTGATACTAAAACTTTTTCTGTAATCATCAGGTCTGAAGCAAAAATAGAAATATTAAGGTCTTTACTTTCACCCGGCACTAGTTTGTGAATAATGTCTAGTCTATCGACTATCAAACCCCCAGAATAATTTCCTAGTTCTAAAAAAACTTCAATCCCCTGGGCGTTTCCCTTACCATTATTTGTGAGACTAATTATTAGCTCAGCAGTATCATTTGTTTTTAGTGTGTCTTTTCCTTTCTTAAGTATAAGATTGGATTTAACAGAAAGCTCAGGAGGGAGTTTTATCTTTTTATAAGATGGATGATTTGCCTTTAGATGCCTGGTGACATATTTTAGACGAATTTTTTTTATAAACTTATCACCCTGCCAGAGGCCAGACTTAATTGTGTCTCCGCGAAATACAATATACCCCTGTCCATCGCGAATATTATTTTTGAATTCACCCTTGAAAATTTCACCATTACTATATGTGTATTGACCAAGCCCATGTTGTTGATCTCTTTTATAGTATCCTCTGTATTCTTCACCATTTTCAAAAGTGTATGTCCCTCTACCTCTTTTTAGGCCAGATCTAAACTTTCCTTTATATGTGTCACCATCAGGGTGTGTCCAGATACCGTGACCATGTTTTAATCCATTTTTATATGAGCCCTTGTACCTTTCACCATTAACATGCGAGCCCATTTTTTTTGATAGTTGTTGATCTGTTGCCATGATCTGAGAAAGGGCAACCAGAGTGCATATAGTAAGCCTAATTTTTTTCATAAGGGCATTTAATTTAATAAAAGCCTGATAATATTAAGGACTATTTTAGCTTTTTTTTGTTTCTAGCTTTACAAGCGTGATCTCGGACTTAACTCCTAATCTCATGGGCGGTCCCCAGTATCCAGTTCCTCTGTTCACATAGATCCAGGTGCCATCATGGTCATGAAGGCCTGAAGTATAAGGGTTTGCCATTCTAACTGCGTATACAAAAGGCCAGAACTGACCTCCGTGTGTGTGGCCAGAAAGTTGAAGATCAGCTCCAACCTTATGGGCATCAAAAATACTCCAGGGTTGGTGCGCTAACAGTATTTTTGGTATGTTTTCTGGGGCACCATAAAACGCTTTTTCTGGGTCACTTTTATGTTCTGGCTTTATGCTGCTGCTTCTATAATCAGTCACACCGCCTAGTGTTATAGAGCCACTGCCTTTCGTGATGATCTCGTGGCTGTCAATAAGATTTGTTAATCCATAGTGGTCGATTTTATCAAGCCACTGGTCTACCCCTGAGTAGTACTCATGGTTTCCAGTAACAAAATATTTACCAATATTTGCGTGCAAATCTTTTATTGGCTCAACGTGTTTTGACAGGTATCCTACAGAACCATCGACCAAGTCTCCGGTTATTGCAATAATATCTGGATTTAAACGATTTACCTGCTCGACCACCTTTTCTACGTAACCCTTTTTTATTGTTGGACCTATGTGGAGGTCAGATACCTGAGCGATAGTTATACCACTTAGATCTTTGTCCAATCCTTTAATGGGGACAGTGGTTTTCATGATGGTTGCTCCTTTGCGGGCTGCGTATAGGCCGGCAAGGGTAGACACGCTAGTAGTGGTGACAATGCTAATGCTAAGTATTTTCTGAATGAAATCTCTGCGCCCAGGATCAGTCGGAGCAGAGGGGGAGCCTACAGCAGCAGTTATTTTCGTTAACAGTCCAATAGCCAGATAGATAAGATCTTTTGTGACAACAGCCAAAAATGTAAGCACAAAAAACCCGAGACTTAGATATCCTGCCCATGAAAACCAGTCAACAACCTCATTTTCAAATCCTTTTGAACGCAGGATTATTGGTATAATTGGTAAGGCCGCGAGCAGTGCTATACAACACCAGGTGACAATTTTTATATTATAGTTTAGGTTTAAATAAGGAATAATTCTTAGGCCCACGGTGCCATGAATTATTGAAAGAATCATAATGGCAAAAATAAAGAACAGGTTCATTGGACTATTATTTCATCTGCAAATACCCAGGACGGCCCGCCTGCACCGGGGTGATACTCGGGGCAGGTATTAATGTTATATCCTTTCACGCGAACGTAGCGAGACTCTATTTCATCTAGCTCAACATTAAACTCAAAAATGTCTTGGACATAGCTAAAGTCATTAACAGGAAAAGATTCATGTACCATCTCAAATGTTTTTCCATCGACCGAGTGCTCAATCTGAACTTTTTTAGGTAAAAAGATCCACACAACCTGATTCTGAAGAAAGCGAACTTTTATCGAATTAACATTTGTTATTTTTCCGAGGTCGATCGTGGCGACTAAGTCTGTTGCCTCAAACCCTTGCCATGATGGATCGCGGTAGTTCACGGTTCCGCCAACACCATTCACAAGCGCGTTCATACTTTCCCCAGAATATTTATGATGGGGTCTGTCTTTTAGAATCATATTGCTACCTATCGCAAGGTGACTAAATTTTACCGCAGGCGGCTTAGACCCGCATACAGTCTCATAGGATTCACTCCCGGCTCTGTTTGTTAGTTTATCCCCAAGAATCGATCTTGCTTTTTCACCTATAATTTTGAGGTCATTAACAACATCTGGGAATCGTGGTGCCAGGTCTGTTGTTTCACCTAAGTCTGCTTCAAGATTATATAGTTCTAAACCTGCTCTACCCTGAGAGTAAGCACCTGGGTGAAGGTTTTCTCCTGGCTTAACGTTTTTGTATGAACGGTAAACGTGGGGAAACACAAGCTTGTACTTACCCTTTCGTACTGCAATCAGACTCTCGCCATAGTAGTAGTATAATTCGTCCCTCGGGTTTGCTCCTGGAGTCCCATTAAGAAGCGGCACCAGACTTGTCCCATCAATCTTAGCCTTTATCTTTTTTTCTCCAGTGATCTCTGCGAGTGTGGGCAATATATCTATAGTCGCTGCTATGTTTGAAATTATTTGCCCTGGCTTAATTCTTTCAGGCCAGCGCATAATGCACGGGACTCTTGCTCCGCCTTCCCACATGCTTCCTTTTCCCTCACGAAGTGGACCTGCGGAGCCACCCCATTTTCCATAGTTGAGCCAGGGGCCGTTGTCACTAGCATAAATAATTAATGTGTTATTATCTATATCATTATCTTTTAGTGCGCTAATAATCTTTCCAACAGACCAGTCAATCTCCATGATAACGTCACCATAAAGACCTAGCTCACTTTTTCCTAAAAACTTGTCCGAGGCTGCGATAGGCTGATGCGGCATGGGGTGTGGGATATAGAGAAAAAATGGATTTTCTTTGTTTCTGTTAATAAAGTCTACAGCCCGCTCTGTGATTTTAGTTGTCAGCTGACCCTGATCAGACAGGGTCTCAATTTTTTCTGATGGATTGTTTCCTTTCCAGAATGACATGGTAGGATAGTAGCTCTTTTTTTTGCCGGTCAAGGGGTTCCCATCATAGTCAACGGGCCACATGTCGTTTGAACAGATCAGTCCCGCGTATTCATCAAACCCATTTTGAAGCGGTAAATATTTTTCACGGTGTCCAAGGTGCCACTTACCAAATATTGCATTCGTGTATCCACGCCTTTTTAGAAGTTTGGCAATTGTCTCTCTGCTTGGGTCTAGTCCGGTAACGTTCCAAGGGCTTAGCGCACCCTGTATCCCCACTCTCTCAGCATAGCTACCTGTCATCAGCGATGCCCTGGACGCGCTGCATACTGCTTGGGACACATAAAAATCAGTAAACAAGATTCCTTCTTTGGCCATTTTGTCAATGTTTGGGGTCTCAAACCCCTCAGCCCCGTAGCAGCCTAGATCTCCATATCCCTGGTCATCTGTGAATATTATAATAATATTTGGAGGCAAGGGTTTTTGTCCGCACCCCAATAAAAATAGTATTAACTGAGTGATTAGAATAAATCTCATAGGTATTAATAAAAAATAATTATTTTGTGGTCTATCGATTGCTAGGCCAGAGATATCCCAACACGCTCAAGCAGTTCTTTCGTCGCAAGTATTCCTTCCATCTCTCCAAGATCGCTGCCCTCATATTCTATCCCAATATATCCATCGTAACCAGAGTCCAATACAATCTTAATCATTTTGTAGTAATCGGTTTGAGTATCATTGCCTTCATGATCAAAACTATTGCTCTTTGCACTAACTCCTTTCGCGAATGGCATCAGCTCACTTACTCCCTTGTAGCGATCATACCATGTATTATCTTCAACCTTAAAATTACCAAAATCAGGCAGAGTTCCACACATCGGGTGATCTACATCCTGAATTACCTTTGACAGCCATGTACCATTGCTGGAGAGACCCCCATGATTTTCTACAATTATATTAATCCCTAAGTCTTTAGCGAACTCTGTAAGCCTTTGGAGACCATCAGTTGCAAGTTTAATCTGTTCATCATAGCTGCCTGTACTTCGTGCGTTAACTCGGATTGAGTGACAACCAAGAAATTTTGCTGCATCTACCCACTTGTAATGGTTCTCAATTGCCTTTGTTCTCTGCTTTTTGTCAGGGTCTCCAAGATCACCCTCTGAATCACACATGATTAATAGGCTTTTTATACCAAGATCATCAGCCCTAGTCTTCATCTCATTCAAGTAACCGATGTCATTGGCCTTATCAAAGAAGAAAACATTCACATATTCTACGGCAGAAAGTCCAAATTTATTTTTTGTAATATCAAAGAAATCTAGGTGATCAATTTTTTTGGAACGAATTGTCCGATGCAGCGACCATTCTGCCAGTGATATTTGAAAAGGCATGTTTTTCCTTTCACAGCTATTTAATTGTAGAATAGAAATACCAGACAAGGAGACACCCGCTGAGAGTATGATACTTTTTTTTAAAAATTCACGCCGGTTCAAAATCCAATACTATAATTTTCTTATTCTAATATTTTTATACCAGACTTCACCATGATCACCCTGTAGACCAATTGCGCCTTCTGTTTTCTTAGCGAAAAATGGCATATCTCGGAATTTGCTTTTTGCGATCAGTCTTTTAAAGTTGTCGCTCTGGTAATCATATTCTAGTATTTTAATTTCATTAAGCCAATGTTCAATATGATTATTTTTTGCCACTATTCTAACCTGATTAAATTCACCAACGGGCTTTACAACTACCTCTGAAGGCGCGATCAGATCATATAGAGCTCCTGCCGAGGTGGTGGTTCTTTTTCCATCGACATGAACAATATTATCTAATACTTGCATCTCGGGAGCAGACTGCCAAATATGGCTGCCCTTTTCATTAGCAAAATAAAATATTCCACTGTTTCCCCCTGATTGAACTTTCCACTCTAGCTCTAGCTCAAAGTCTTTGTATTTTTCTTTTGATATAATATCCACACCTTTTTCATGTACCAGTGTTTTTAAGGTGCTATTTTCAATCTTCCAATTATCCCATGGAAAATTTTCCATTTTGTATCCGCGAAGTCCTTTTACATTTTCTCCATCAAAAAGAATAGTCCAATTTTTTGATTGAGTCTTACATCCGACAAAGATAAAGAGAATAAGAAGGGTAACCGTAGCTCTGACTGTACTAGTTTTAATCATTTTTTGGATTCCATTCTCCTTTTGCTACGGCTGGGATAAACTCATCAAGCCCAGGTGGTGGGAAAATAATTGTTTTATTATTTTCGGCGCTCATATATGCTGTCATAAGTAATTCTGTGACATTTACACCATCACTAAAATTTTCCATCGGCCGTATTCCCGATAAAAAACTTTCTACCATGTGACGATTCTCATCAGTATATCCGTAGGTATCTGCCTCGCTGCTTACTACTGGCATTTCTCCTGATTCTGCGTTTTGTTTTTCGACCAAATCTTCTCCCTCTGAGCCAACGACATTTCTGCTGAAAAATATTTTTAGATCAGAATCTAATGTGTTGACAAACATTGAATATTCTGGGCCAAAAAGTTCCAAGCTCAAACGCAGCCCGGCTCCCACAAAACACCAGGAGGTTGTTGTCTCTACAACCAGTTTTTCACCATTCTCATCCTCGTATTCTATTAGAGATCGAGCAAAATCTTCCGAAGGTCGTTTTAAATAGTCTGTCTTTTTACTACTGTTTTCTGACAATATATTTGCATATTCTGGACGCTGCCATTTCAAGCATGAGGCATATGCGTTAACAGTTAAAGGGGTAATAGAATCGCGAGATGCATTTGGAGCAGTTAGCATAAACCGGGCCTCCTCTACGGAATGACACATCATATCGTTTAATACTCCGCCACCTTGCAGCTCTCCCTCCCAAAACCAGGGCATATGTGGACCACTATGTTCTTCTGAGGCTCTTGCTAAATAGGGTCTCCCGGATGTAGAAGCACCTCGAGCCCAGATGATTTCTTTTCCCTTTGTAACTGATGGTGCAAACACCTGGTTTTCTAGATAACCATCTAAAAGATTGACTCTCTTAGCAAGTGCCAGCATTTGCTTGGCCTCTGCTACATTACGTCCCAAGGGCTTTTCACATGCGACACCAATAAGCTCACCTTTCCCTGATTCAATAGCAGACACTATCTCTTCCATTATCTCAATCCTGGTAAAATTTGGTGCACAGATCCATAGAGCATGAATATTGGGGTTAGAGATCATATCTGTGACAGAATTATAGACTTCAGCATCACCGACTCTTAGTTTACGAGCCAGGGCGCATGACTCTTCTGCTGAAGATTTGGTTTTTGACATTACTCCAATTACATCACAATCTCTGACGCCGATCAAGGACTGTATATGAAAACGAGTTATGAAGCCACCACCAATAAAACCAATACCTAAGCGTTTCATATTATTATTTGACATTATCTTTTCCTAATTGAGTTTGAAATGAAAAATAGAAAAATATAGTTGTTAACAGCCCTATAAGCGAGAGGCTATACCAAAAATCAGAGTAATTAAAGACCCCGTCTAGGGTATAGATATTCTGCAGATAGCCAGACAGCCATCCACCGATTACTGGGCCGCCACCTAGTATGATAATACCAAACACGGTCTGAGCAGAGTGACGAACATCCTCATCTGCAAGTTTATCAACATAGATATATGCAGCAGCAAAAAAGAACGCATAACAGAATCCGTGAAAAGCCTGACTCATTACCATAATCCAGACAGGAAATGATCCTGTACCAAATATTGCGTATCGTATACAATAGGCGGCAACACCGATCGAAATAACTTTGTGAAAACCAAGCCTCTTAAGAAAAAATCCTAAATAGGCCATAGTTAAAATTTCCGCGAACTGTCCAATCGTCATCGCAGGCCCAATCTGACTGTCTAGGATACCAATATGAGATAGAAAAGGTCCCGTTTGTAAAAAATATATCTGATGAATCACGCTAACTGCAAGGCTGGCAATCACTAATACGGTAAAAGAGGACTTCTTAAATAGTTCAAACGCTTTTTTAAAGGCTAATTTTTCTATCGCATCTCGCTTAGGAGGAGTATGAGGCAAGAGCAAACAAAATGCCCCATAGCTAACGGAGATTAGCCCTGAAAATTTCAAAGCATCAGCCAGGCGACTTGTTACGTCAGGAACTTCTGTCCCAACGATAAACGGTGGCATCCACTGAAAATGGAGACCTTGTTGCAGCCAAACCATTGGAAAAACCCAGCTGGCAACAATCCAGCCTATTGTTCCCCAAACCCTTATCTTCGGGAAATCATTTTCCTGGTCATCAATATGGGAAAATGTAATAGAGTTTGAAAGAGCAAGCGTGGGCATATAAAGCACACTATAAATTATTGATAAAACCAGCCACGCACTGTATTCGGTCTGGTGTGCGGTTATCCACTTAACAGCCCCTCCAGCTGTAACCAGTAATCCCAGTACGCGCTCTGTACTAAAGTATCTGTCAGCTATTTGACCAGCAATAAATGGTGCCGCTATGGCGCCTATAGATCCTGCTAGGCCCAAGATCATTCCAATCTCAGATCCACTGAATCCTAGGCCTCCTTCGGATGTTGTTGCAGATAGATATCTAGCAGTAACCGGGAGCCAGGCACCCCACAGAGCATACTGAAGAAACATCATTACCCCCAGGCGGGAATTATTGGATAATCTGTTTATCATTGTTCTATAGATCTAGATTAGTTTACGGTTTACAGGGTCCCACTCAATCCGACGACCCTGCAAATAAGATTCTGTAGCCATCGCACAGGCTACGCCCTCATGAAGAGCCATCTCAATATTACACTTTGGCTGACCACTGTCTCGAATAGCCTCAAGCCAGTCCTTGATATGCAGGTGAGTCGGGTCAACTCTTTTCCCATCTCGATATGTGTATAGTAGGCCCTTACTCGCAAAATACTTGGACGTGGCACCGGTCACGCCATCAATTTGTTTTGAACCAGGCGCATAGCTGTACATTGGATAGCGTGTGTTTATTATACCATTTTGGATGCGATCTCTGTATTGCGTAGAAGCATCATCGGGTGTAACAATAAACCCATGGATATTTCCGCCGCCACTTTGGCCGCCCATCATCATCGTAGCATCGTGCCCCATTATTCTATTTCCGCGAGGATTATTACTGGATAAGGTTGCGCTATACAAAACAGTAAGATCTTTATCCGGGAACTCGAAAGTAGCGTTCCATACATCGGGCACGTCCCTGCCATCCTTATAAAAATAGATTCCTCCGGTAGATGATGCATATTTCGGGATACCTATATTCATTATCTGGTTAATGGTGTCATAATCATGGGACAGTAAATCTCCAGACAAGCCTGTGCCATAGTCATACCAGCAGCGCCACCTGAAAAATCGTTTTAGGGCTTCATCTCCAAATGGAATTCTATTTCTCAGTGCAACAGGCTCCTGAAATGTTTTCCAGTCAATTGTTTTTGCATTACCCTCTGGGTGAATGTCCCAGACCCAAGCGCCCCAGGGTGAATTCCGGTTGGTTGTTAGCTCTACCATGTTGATCGGTCCGAGCAAACCCTGGTCAATAATTTGTTTTGCCTTCTCATTGGCCTCTACCTGTCTGTTTTGGTGACCGAGCTGGAAGGTTATGCCGGTTTCTTTTACTGTGTCATATACTTTTATTGCCTCATGAAACGTACGAGTGAGCCCTTTTTCGCAGTATACATGTTTCCCCGCTCGGGCTGCATCAATTACAATTTGAGCGTGCCAATGGTCCGGGGTAGCAATAATCACCGCGTCAATATTGTCATCTGCTAACATCTCTTTATAGTGACGATATTTTTTTGCTGTTTCCTGAGGCTTACCACCTGGTCTGGTTTCATTTTTTGATGCCTCGATCCCTTGATTAGTTCGGACTTCAAATAGGTCGCAGACGCCGTTAAGAGAGGTGTTGAGATCTTCTTGCTGCATAAAGGTGGCAAATCCCTTATCCAGTTTATTATTTTTTGCATTTTCTGATGCTCTCTTGGTCCAGCCAGGAGTCGCAAACCCGGCCCCTCTTACTAGATGACTTCCGCGTCCGCCATAGCCGATGACACCTATACGCAGTCGCTCATGATTTCCAATAGAAGACACAACTGAGGGTGCTTTTTTTTCTTTAATTAGATCCTGAAGCAGTGCCGACTTTTTCATAGCATCACGACGATATTTAGCCCAGAGACTAGCAAAAAATGCACCAAGAACCGGGAGCGTGGCGAGGCCCTTTAATAATTCTCTTCGATCTAGGTTTGTATTATTATCTGATTTATTGTTCCCTTTTTTTGTTTCATTGTCCATGGTAAATAACTCTTATTTAAAAGGTTTGTATTTAATTAAAAGACGGTCTAACCCAATAATTTCACTTGTGGGAAACTGGTAAAGCACAAACAGAGCACAGGCCTCTATCAGATTTTTATTTACAACAAGATAGCTGCCTTCTCCTGGACGAGCATAATCCAGCCACCAGAATGAAGGAGTGAATAAGTAATAGACTAAAATAAGGATCATTCCTGCGTAGCTCGCGTATCTGGAGAATAGTCCTAAGATTAAACATGTTCCAATAATTGTGAGCCCCCACATGTTTAAATTATCAACGAGACCGAGTATTGACGGGCTTGCGACCATCCACTTCGCGATGCCAGAGAAGATCCACTTGGCATCAAGTAAGAATGCGGCTGACGACCAAAACGGATTCATTAGCTTCGCAATTCCCTCATAGAGAAAGTGCCAGCCAATAAAAATACGTAAACCTATGAGCCCGTATAATTGGAGCTCATTAACAACGTTATCAGTAATAAGGGTATATTTTTTATTTGAAATTGATGGCTCCAGAATTCATCCCAAAAATATATTAAAAATTTGGGCTTACAAAGCCCAGAAATCTAAATCAAGAGCATTTCTCTATGCTATAGTAATTGGCTGCCTTATTTCTATGGGGACTTAGCGCCACTCGGCTAGAAATATATTAGTCTCCCCACGTTTTTTCTGATTGCGGTTAGAGGCAAACACAAGATATTTACCATCTCTGCTGAACATTGGGAAGCCGTCAAAGCCATTAAAATAGGTTATCCGCTCTAGGCTAGTGCCGTCTGTGTTTATCGCATAGAGGTCAAAGTCTCTGCCTCGTTCATCGTGCATGTTTGAAGAAAAAATAATTCGCTTGGCATCGGGGAAAAAGAAGGGGCCAAAGTTTGCAGCATTATTGTCTGTTATCTGCTTTTTGTTTGAACCATCTGCGTTCATTGTCCAAATCTGAAGGGCCATAGGGCGTATCGAGTTTTCTGCTAATAGAGACCTATAGTCCTCTTTCTCTTTCTCTGTCTCAGGATAGTAACTGCGCCAGACAATTTTTTTATTATCCTGGCTGTAAAATGCACCACCATCATAGCCCAGCCTTGAGGTGAGCTGCGTCTTTCGAGAACCGTTGGGGAGCATGGTCCACAGTTCAAGGTCTCCTGTTACCATCGACGTGTATATTATTTTACTCCCGTCAAACGCGTAGGTTGCCTCTGCGTCATAGTCTGGACTTTCCGTAAGCCTCTTTAGACTTGTTCCGTCTAGGTCTGCTTTGAAAATATCAAAGTCTGGATACAGTTTCCACACATAGCCCCTACTAAGGTCAGGCTTTTCTGGGCAGGATTTTGACCCGAGGTGGGTGGAGGCATAGACGATATTTTTTGTTTTGGGGTATTCAAAATAGCTGCAGGTGGTTGCGCCATATCCTGTCGACACCATCTTAGATTCACCTGTTTTAATATCCATAACATATATCTGGTCACAGAGGCTGTCTCCATCGTGCGCCTGATAAATTAATTTGGCTCCGTCAAAACTGAAGTATGCTTCCGCATTTTCTCCGGAGAAGGTCAGCTGTCTAATGTTTTTAAAGTGAGTTTCACCATCTTGGATTAATTCATTTGAATATTCTGAGGTTTTTTGACACCCTGAAATCGCCAACATAAATACGAATAGTGCTGCTGCGTTTTTCATTTTTTCAGGTTAGGCTGACTGATAATGTAGAGCGTTCCTGTGGCACCAGAAAGCGCAATAAAATACTTAATCCATGCTGCCGAATCAGGCAGGCCGATGAAAACCGCAAACATAATAAATGTCCACATCGTCAGGATCGATAAATATTTTGCTTTTTTTGGCATTCCCTCGCCTTTACGGAAGCGAAGTACCTGGTCGCCAAAAAGAGGGTGGCTAACTACCCAGTGGTACATTTTTGTAGAGCTACGAAAAAAACATCCGGCCGCTAGGATCATAAATATTGTTGTAGGAAGCCCTGGAACAATAATGCCGACCATTCCTACTGCGGTGAAAATCATCCCTATGGACAGCCAAACGATTCTAAGTGCCGGAAATGTTCCGGCACTTAGAATATTTTTATTTTTTATCAATGAGAGACCTACAAATTGCCAAATTTAAAAGAAATCACCCCGCCAACATATTCAACAAACTGGACCTTATAGGTTGTATGACCCGATGGCTCATAGATGACAAAGACTCTGTCTGGACCGCTCACAGAGACAACATGAGTCTGGGGGTCATAGTGTAAGACCTCACTCGCTCCTCCGTATTGAACGACGGTTGGGTCCTGAAAATAGTCTTGCATAAATGTACCAGGACTAGAATCCATATCCTCAAACGCGGTGTCTGAATATTCAGCAGCGTAGACGATCCCAAGCACCAGGCTGGGCATCATATAGGTCGATGGTCCAGCAGTGATCGGGAGCATCTGAAAAGAAATGTGCCAAGAGCCAGAGGAGTCAGTCTCTGCTCCTGCTACCAGGTCATAGTAGAACCCGGTTGCCCCATCCGCGTCAATGTCATGGGTAGTGACTTGTGTTGCAGAATGATCATGGTCGTGATCATTATCATCAGCTTTTTTATCTTCACATCCAGTCAGGATTAGACCAAAAATTGTGATAAAGAGTGTTAGTTGTTTCATGTTATTACCTTTCGATTTGTGTTTTTATTTCCATGTAAGCGGTCCTGCCAATGTATGGCCCGTAAGACCTATTGATATGATTACCAATATTTTTTGATCCTAAAATAATTTGATACTCGGGAGCTAAATTATATATAATCTGAGCGTCACCGATTAGATAGGGTTTTACGGGCTCAGATGAGGACAGGTAGTCCCCAGATACAGGATCAAACTCTTGGGGGAAATACTCTCCGATACCTTTTAGGTTTAGCGCAAGCAGAATTTTTTGACTGCCAGGAGAGAAGGAGATCCTTCCTCCAATAGAAAAAGGCATTGTATTTGGGATCTGGTTGCCGTCTGCATCCTCATTTTTCACATAGTTCGTTGTGAAGCTGGCTGACAGTGAGCCCGTGATTGTCCACTTTGTGATAAGCTCTAGCCCTGTAAAATATGCCTTTTCAATATTGCGGTAGCTGAGTATGCCTGACTCTAAAGCATAGTCCTTTATCAGGTTTGAAAAACTATTGTGATAGACCAGGGCACTAGCCTGAAAATTATTTTTATTTCGGTATTCGGCCCCTAGCGTAAGGCCCCTAGAGACCTCTGGCCTCAGGTCAGGGTTTCCTTTCACCGTGTAGCCAAACTGAATGTGCTCCCAGTCGATTAACGACTCCATAAAAGATGGGGCCCTAAACCCGTGCCCATAGGCAGTCCTGTATGTCCACTGATCACTAGGCTTGTATGCCAGGGCAAGGCGTGGACTGACCACGGTGGTGTCTCCGTATTTATCAAGCCTTAGGCCTGAGACTATCTCCAGGTTTGGCAGCAGAATCCAGGCCACCTGATTAAAAACGCCTGCGACATTTTTTTCTTGTTCGCCCCCAGTAATTCTATCGCTCTTGTATTTAGGTTTTGAAAACTCCAGGCCGCCATTTAGTGTTATACTATTTAGCCGATGATTGAATAAAAGTTCATACTCAGTGTTGTTCTCTTGGGTGATATCAATTTTCTCTGTCTGTCCATCATTATTTTTCACTTCGTATTCTCTGATGTAGTTTGCTTTTCTTATTGTCTGATGGACGGAGCTGGTTTCCTTTATTTTCCATGAGTGCGTTAGTGTTAGCTGGCTGCGGTCAATGACCGTGGCATTGGTGTAGAGAACTGTCCCGCTTGATAGTCTGGTCGCGCCTTTATCTTTCTGGCCAAAATATTGGTGAGAGATGTAAGCCTCATGATTCAAACGCCTCCAGCTCAGGTCTGTGTTGAGATTGAGCTTGTCAATCTGGTCCGCGCTGATATACTCAAACTGCTGACCTTTTGTAAACTGCTGGTAGGTAATGTCATTAGAAAGGGTGATGGTTTTTATGGGCAAAACGACGCTTCCCCTGATCGTAGAGTTGACCGGTTCGCTGTAGATCCCGCTCGGTGTTCCGCCAAAACTGCTGGCCCTGTAGCCTAGGCCCAGGCTTGGAATTTCGCTCGGATCTTCTGTAATAATATTGATCACCCCGCCCATAGCGTCGGTGCCATAGACCGCAGACCCGGGGCCTTTTGTGATCTCTATTTTTTTGATACGGTTTGTGGACACCTGGTCTAGGTCCACGCGGTTGTTGAACCTTCCGGTAACCGGCTGATTATTTTTCAGGATCAGAATATATCTAGAGTCAAGCCCGAGCATGTTGAAGATGGCGCCGCCATCAACATTGACCGATGTTGACACGCCGGCCCTTTGGGCAAGCAGTTCGCTGACGGTAGTCGCCCCGGACTCGTTGATCTCTTTTGTCCCAATAACCTCTGTAGCGATCGGGACATCGCGCAGCAGGTACCCGCTACGAGTGCTGGTCACGACCACATCGTTCATCTGCAGCAGGGTCTCTGTCATCGGGACTACAACGGCTGTCTCGCTCGAGCTGAATACTTGATAGTGGTAATCATAGGCAATGTGTTTAAACGTGATCTCCATGTGGTCCTGCTCAGGAACAGATAGGTTAAACTTTCCGCTTTCATCAGAAACTGTTCCGGCTCCTGATCCCTCATCTAAAATATTAACCAGGGGTATTGGCTTCCCGCTTTTTGAGTCTTCTACGGTTCCGCTAACGGTTATGTTTGCCTGAGCAAGAGCCGCAAAAAAGAAGAAAACAATCGTAGTCTTGTTCAGCATATAATAGTCAATTAGGAAAGAGGTTGCGCTATCTAGTTCGTATAGTTGGGATCAGTGATCAGCTGGTTTAGTAGCTTTTCAACATCTTTTTCGGACACAGGCTCTTTCTTGTCTCCCATAAAAACCAGGCCCATAAACAGGCCCCCTAGAGCCTTAAACATAAGCTCAGGATTTATTTTTGGAAACTCTCCGGCTTTGACCCCGTCTTCTAAAAGGCCCTGGATCACGCCGTAGAGCCGGTGCTGATATTCTTTCCAGGGCTGGTTCTCCAGCTTGATCGCTTTCGGAGCGTTAAACAAAAACTCAAACAGACCGGGCCTGTCCTGGGCGATCTCCGCGATCTTGATCAACAGACTGATAAAGGCCTGTCGAGGGCTTTTCTGGTTTGCGATGATGGGCTCTAGGGACTCCCATATGTTTATCCAGCCGCCCTCCAGGATAGCAGAGAATACGTCCTCCTTTGACTTAAAATAATAGTATAGCGTTGCCTTTCCAAATCCAGACTGGTGTGCGATCTCGTCCATGGTCGCGCCCTCTAATCCTTTTGACTTAAACACCTCGAGCGCACCGGTCAGGATTCTCTCTTTGCGCATTTCTCTTTCCTCTAGCTGCCTTTTTGATGGGGTCATATTCTATCTCTGTTCATAATTAAATTGTTGGTTTAAATTTCGACTGATGGGTCGAAATTAATGTCATCTACATATTTTTCACATAGTTTTTTTTTGCGGTTTCTATGAAAAATTTTCTATGTTAGAATAGAGCAAATAATTGACAAAGAATCTCGAATATTCTATATTCATAGTCCCTTTATAGGCACATACCTAGATTTAATATAATTTTGTAAAAAAACATAATGAAGGAGTAGAAATGAACCGTATAAGCAAACTTCTATCTTTAGCTGTCCTATTTTCCTATGGGCTGGCAACAGAAAATACCGAAGAAACGATTGTTGAAAAAACAGCTGTGGTTGAGGAAAGCCACTCAGATAATGTGTCCACCGATCAGGAAACAGCGCCGGTCGATATAGAAAAAATGATGAGAGCACGAAAGGCCATCGCTGAAAAAGAAAAGATGGATGCCATGCGGCTTCTTTATCTGCACAAGAACCCAGTCGCGGAGTCAGATGCCAATATGGAGGCCTACGGCGACCGCAAGCGGGCCGAGGAGAGGATCAAGAAAAACAAACGAAACAGTTTTATTAAGACCTTTACCGAGAGCCTCCGCAAAAAATTTCCAACAAGGAGGCTGCGCTCTACCGATGGTAAGCGTGCGATCAAGTTTCCAACAAATACACAGACGAATTAGGAGGAGCTGAAGATGAAAAATATATTAGAAAATAAATTTTGGTGGGCAGCAAGGTCTTTTGCTGCTGTAGTTCTTTGTGTCACTGTTGCTACCGCTCAGGGCATATTTATCAGTGAATATTCTGAGGGTGGATCTGGGTTTGGTAGTGAAAAATATTTAGAAATATATAATGGTACAGGCGCCGAGATAGATCTCTCTAACTATGCGTATGCTAGTACTACTAACGCTCCAGATGCAGCAGGCGAGTATGAATATTGGAATAATTTCTCTGATGGTGCTGTTCTTGCCCCTGGAGATGTGTATGTTATTGCTCACCCTGATGCGGCAGAAGACATATCGGTCCATGCAGATCAAACCAATCAATTCCTAAGTAATGGAGACGATGGCTATTGTCTTGTGAGTGGTGGCACCTGGTCTGATGCTGATGAAGATGGCAATATAGATGCTGGTGAGATGACTGGTTATGAAATTGTTGATTGTCTTGGCGATTGGAACGGAGACCCGGGTAGTGGCTGGGCCGTTGCTGGTGTAAACAATGCAACAAAAGATCACACACTTGTAAGAAAGTCATCTGTTACTACTGGGAATCCAGACTGGCCATCTTCAGCTGGTACTGATGCTGATAACTCAGAGTGGCTTGTTTTAGATGATGAAGACCATAGCGGGCTAGGTTCACACACAATGGGCGAAACGCCAACAGGAACAGATGTAACATTTACGGTTACAGATGATACCGAGTCTTATGTAGACATAGAAATTAAAGGGACCCCAACTGACTGGGCGGCCGTTCAGATGTATGATGACGGGACCAGCGGTGACGCAACCGCGGGCGACCATGTATGGACCGTTGTCCTAAACGTAGAAGATGGCGACCACGAGTGGGGCGCGATTGAGAATGATGGCTCTGAGTGGGGCCTATGGCTGATTGTTGGAGATAATCGAACTTTTTCTGTTGCCAATGGTGTTGTTACAGGAGATACTGACTATACGATCGAGGTCGCAGAGGTCACCGCAAATGTAACCTTCACTATAGCAGATCATACACAAGAAATAGAAAACCTTATGTTCAAGGGGACCATGTCTTTGTGGGCCGTGTTCCAGGGCTATGACGATGGCACCAATGGGGACGAGGTCGCCGGAGACCACGTCTGGACCGCACAGCATGAGGCAGCCGCTGGCGCCCATGAATGGGGCGCGATTAAAACGGACAATGGTGACGGAACTACCTGCGTAGCATGTGATGGCACAGACGGCTGGGGAACCTGGCTGCTGCCGCCAGATCAAAATCAGATGTTTACCGTTGGCGATGACGGCAGCGTTGAGGGGAGCACCTCTTATGACATTGGTGATCCTCCACCAGCGGTTGTTGGTTCATGGAAGCTGATGCCATCTGCTGGTGCATTGAAAGTTGGCCCAGGTGTTGATGATGGCAGCTGGTGGTCAAGCTCAGCTGCTGATGTTGAGACCAGAGCCTGTCTGTTTGATGATGAATATGTTTTCCATGCGGACGGAACCTTTGAAAACGTGCATGGCACAGAGACCTGGATCGAGCCTTGGCAGGGAACCGATCCTGAAGCATGTGGAGCGCCTGTTGCACCTCATAATGGATCAAACCCTGCAACCTGGAGTATTGATGAGACCGTGGGAACGATTACGCTTACTGGCGTGGGTGCCTATCTAGGTCTTGCAAAAGCTTATAACGGCGGCGAGCTTGGTAGTCCTTCTGAGGCTCCTGAGTCTGTTACCTATACCATATTAAATACAGACATAGGAATAATGTCTGTCTACATTCAGTCAGCCGGTGCCGGGACTGGCTACTGGAGCTTCAGTTTTGTCAATGATGACTATCAGCCACCAGTGGATCCTGATCCAGTTACTGTCACCTTTCAGCTTGACACGACCGCGGGCGAATGGGGCTGGCCCCCATATGTCACGGGCTCGTTTGACGGCTGGAGCGGCTGGGGAGTTGAGCTAAGAAATGATCATAGTGGAACTATTGATCCTTATTATACTGGCTCAATTGATCTGATGCCAGGCACTTATGACTATAAATTTGTTGTCGGCGGCTGGTCTGATCAGGAAGATGTTCCTGCAGAGTGTGGCGTTAGCAATGGGCTTGGCGGGTTCAACCGTCAGATTGTGGTACAAGAGGGTGATGACCCAATTCTTATACCTCCCACACAATGGAGCGGATGTCCAGCGGTTGAGGAGGCTGTTACTGTTTATTTTGAGCTTGAGGATACCAATGTTCCTTGCGGCGATACTAACCCATATGTTACCGGTACGTTTGACGGCTGGAGCGGCTGGGGCCTTGAGCTAACACACGATGGGCTCGAACGCTACTCCGGCTCGATTGACCTCATGCCGGGCGAGTATGAGTACAAGTTTGTTTGCGGCGGATGGGCCGATCAGGAAGATGTTCCTGAGGATTGTAACGATGGCAACGGAGACGAGTTCAGCAACCGTCTGGTTGTAGTACAAGAGGGCGATGACCCAATTCATTTAGCACCCACACAATGGGGCGGATGCCCGGTGTTTGAGGATGTGATGGTCACTCTTTGGCTGGACGCAGACGGCGTCCCCTGTGACGGGAGTCCGTATGTCGCCGGTACGTTTAATGAATGGAACGCGACGGACATTGAGATGACCTATGACGAGTACCATGACGAATACTGGGCTGACATTGTTCTTTCCCCAGGATCCTATGAGTATAAGTTTGTCTGCTATAACTGGGCCGATCAGGAGACTGTTCCTGAGGAGTGTAACGATGGTGACGGAAACGAGTTCAGCAACCGTCTGGTTGTTGTTCCAGATGATCAAGAATGGATCGAAACTGATGTTACCCCATGGAGCGGATGCCCGGTGCCAGATTTTTGTGATGTTTTTGACTGTGAGAACAAGCTCCATGCGTTTGTCCTTGTTGACACATCACAATATGATTTTGCGAATATGGAGGTCCGGATGACCGGCCCATGGTGGGACTGGGATCCGAACGCTGGTCCGGTTGCAACCTGGCTAGAGTTCTGGGACCCGAATGATGTTGAGGAAACAGGCCAGGGAGGAGTTTTTCATGTTCAGTTTGATGATGTGCCTACAGAGGAGATGCAATATCTGTGGGTGATCAATGGTGAAACAGAGCTGAGCCAGCTTCTTGCTAGTGACGATCTGGGTTGTATTACATATACGGACTACTATAGCTATGCTACGCGTGCGTGGCATCCAGATGATTGTTGGGAGGACGACGACGGATGCGGTCTTGTAGATATCTATGGCGGATGCTGGGAAGATGATGATCAAGAGGTACCAGACTATGCTACCTATTTAGGTGAATTTGACGGACGTGAATTCTATGCAATAAGCATGTCGCTAAATTGGTATGCGGCCCAGGACTCTGCGTCTATGTGGGGCGTACAATTAGCAACGCTTACCTCACCAGAGGAGAATGAATTTTTACGAAATGCTTTAGAGTCTACTACGGGAGGCGGAGCATACTGGTTTGGTCTTCACGATGATAATATGGACGGGACCGGCTGGAGCTGGGTCACTGGAGAGCCGCTAGATTATACGAACTGGGGGGATGGAGAGCCGAACATGCCAGGAGAGGAAAATTGTGGTGAATTTATGAGCTGGGATGGTTATTGGAATGATTTTTATTGTGATGCGGAGATGCAGTTTATTGTTGAGGTTGAAGATTTCGAAGAGCCCACGATCACAAGCTATACCTATCAGATTCAGACGCTCGACAGCTACAACAATGGAGACGGTGCAACAACCGTTCTCCCTAGTGTAGATGTGAACGATGGCCTGCACACGATCGCTACCTTTGACACGGATGGAATAGAGGGGCCATATGCCGGACTCTATGTCTTGATGTATGACGCCAACTTCAACGGCGAGCTAGACGCTGATGATTTTAATGTTCTAGAGTGGAGCGATGACTTTGGCAATGATGAGAATGTTATGCTGCTTGTAGACAACGGGCCAAATGATATGAACCCTGATGAAGGTGTTCTTGAGACCATGATATATGCGGACTCTGACCAAGGAGGTTTTCTCCGAACACAGGGAGCAACCTATTTTATGACGGCTATTGATCCGGATGGAACTGTTAGTGGTTATACTACCGTAAGCCCTGTCAGCGGCTCGACCAACAGGGTAACGGGAACGGGCACAATGCCTGACCCGGATACCGGTGAGCTAGTCGGCGTTCCTAATATGTGGGTCTCGATGTGGAACTGGAACGATGGTAGTTTGGTTGGAATGGGTATCACAGGACCCGATGGAACCTACGATATTGGTGTTGACATTAATGATTATACAGACGTATGGATAACCGTTGACGAAAACTATAATATGACCAATCGTTATTTTGGTGTTTTCGAGAATGGTGGTCCGGGCGGCTATG
>ENA-UPTF01000325-UPTF01000325.1-marine-metagenome-genome-assembly--contig:-NODE-325-length-34626-cov-7.395380_pt1 | contig 34626 bp, 28 predicted proteins | sample MGYA00238166_ERZ767019 | MGnify/ENA primary metagenome ERZ767019 (study PRJEB28930, sample SAMN06266391) | marine metagenome | isolation source: Sea water from 250 m depth | place: Atlantic Ocean | study... | reverse complement strand
GCTGCCTCCCGTAGGAGTCTGGACCGTGTCTCAGTTCCAGTGTGGCGGATCGTCCTCTCAAACCCGCTACCCATCGTCGCCTTGGTAAGCCTTTACCTTACCAACTAGCTAATGGGACGCAGACCCCTCCTTCAGCACATAAAGCTTTCAAATACTTAACTTAGGTTAAACATTGTTATCCGGTATTAGCTCTCCTTTCGAAAAGTTGTCCCAGACTGAAGGGCAGATTGTCTACGCGTTACTCACCCGTGCGCCACTTTAATCGCTCCCGAAGGAACTTTCTCGTTCGACTTGCATGTGTTAGGCATGCCGCCAGCGTTCGTCCTGAGCCAGGATCAAACTCTCAAGTTATAATCCTATGCTTAATTACTAAAAATTAACGTCTATCCACCTCTTTGGATGGATAGGAACAGGCTTTCTGTCTCTTCTGATTCCCTTTTCAAAGAACTTGCGTTCAACTCCTGCAAAACAATTAATAATAAGCTTAATAAAATTTATTGTCAATACTATTTATTATCAGCAGCATTATTATTTGTAGATTCAATTTTTCTCATTCCAGACAGTATTTGTTTTTTGATTTCTGGAAACATTCTTTGGATTGTTTTGACAATTACTTTTGTAGTGAGGTCAAACTCAAGGTTTACTTTATCACCTTCCACCTTTTGACCCAGAACTGTGTACTCCAAAGTTTCTGGAATCAATGAAATTGAAAACCAATTATCTCCGACATCAACTACGGTCAGACTGACTCCATCAATTGCAATCCAGCCTTTGGGAATAAGGTAGCCCCCCCACTCTTCCTCACAGTACACAACAATATCTCGATTATTAGGAGTCTTTCGAATTTCATCAATTTTTCCTGTACAATCTATATGTCCTGTAACTTGATGTCCACCAACTTCGTCTCCAAAATAACAAGCCCGCTCAATATCAACGGAGTCCCCGATTACCAAAGCACCAAGATTACTACGGTCAAGTGATTCCTGAATAATGTCAAACTCAGCACAGCCTTCTTCAATTTTAATTGCGGTCAAACATACACCATTGACCGCAACGCTCGAACCATGTTGAAGATTTTCTGCTAAATCATTCAGTTGAATTCGCAAACGCCGACCGCCTTTTAGGTCAGTAATTACTGTGACCTTCCGGACTCCTTGTACAATTCCTGTAAACATTGTTTTTCTGAAAAAATGACTTGTTCAAATGGAAATTAACTTTCTAAAGGAGGTCTTCCCATAGTTTTCAGCATACTTTTTCTTAACCATCGAATGCTTTCTTGTCTAACTGCAGGAACAAATATTACCAGTCCAAGTGCATCTGTTAAAAGTCCCGGTACAACCAGTAATACTCCTCCAACCCAGAGCAGTAAATCTGCCATCACCTCTTCTGCCGGGACCCTTCTGTTACGTAATTCACTTTCGACCAAAGTCCACAAAGAAAAATTTTCACCCTGCATCAACCATACTCCGGCAGCCAGTGTAACAATACATTGTAAAAAAATTGTGCTGAGAGGCATTAGATATGTTAGCTGAATCAGCACCCAAATTTCCAAACTTGGAACAATCAACAATAAAAGACTAAGAATCCACCACATAAAATACCGTTATGATGGAAGTGATTTTGTAGGAAGGGAATAAGTACAAGTCGCATGAGCGACAGGTTCCGGATCATTTTCAGAATAGATTATAACCTCTCCTACAATTAAACGTTTGCCAACTTTCATCAGCCACGATTCTCCTATAAGGTCAAGATTCGGTTCGGGTTTACGCAAAAAATTAATATTCAAGTTTGTTGTTACTGCTAAAGCCACTGCTCCTATTGTAGTTAGGATTGCAGCATAGACTGCAGTATCTGCCAGCAGCATCATTGTCGGTCCAGAAATGGTTCCTCCCGGGCGCAAATGAGTTTGATCAACTTCAAGACGTAATCTTGCACGTCGATTTTCGCAGGACTCAACGATCAGCGGATTTTCAGGAAATTCCTGCTGCAAAAAGTTTTGAATCTCTTCTGCAGTCATAAGTATGTTTTGTTAGAACAATTTTTAGAAAAAGATTCTGGTTTGAAATGGCTTGCTGAAACACCTTGGTTCAATCAACAATATTCTATCACAAATTAATCAATAATTTTATCGAACTTTTCTGCATTTCATGAATTCATTGTCATTGCTGAACTCACAGCAAAAGGAAGCCGTCACGACAACACAGGGTCCTGTACTGATTCTTGCAGGTGCAGGCAGTGGAAAAACTCAAGTCATCATACAGCGTATTGCGTACTTGATTCGAAAAAAACAGGTTCCCCCCCAGCAAATACTTGCGGTTACTTTTACCAACAAAGCAGCTGAAGAAATGCGTGAACGTTTAAAGGAAACACTCTCCGGGAAACAAAATGGCGTGCATTTAAGTACTTTCCATGCACTGGGAGTCAATATGCTGCGGAAATCGATTCATCACCTGGGTTACCGCCCAAATTTTATTATTTACGACAAAAACGACCAATTATCTGTCATCAAAACCATCATGGAAGATCAGGATTTTGATGATACAGGATTGATCGACGCAAAGTCAGTACACTTTGAAATTTCCCAGTCAAAGTCAACAGGGGAAGGTCCGGAAGTATTTCTTGATCAGCAGGAATCACAACAAAAACAAATGATTGGAAAAATTTTTCGTCAATATCAAAAGACTATGAAGGGCTGTAACGCCATTGATTTTGATGATATCCTTAACCTCACGTTGAGTCTTTTTGAGAAGCATCCGGAGGTCATGGACAATTTAACGGAACGTTTCCGTTATATAATGGTAGACGAATATCAGGACACAAATCGGATTCAGTATAAACTTTTAAGGCATCTCACAAAACAGCACAGGAATCTTTGTGTGGTGGGTGATGATGATCAGTCTATTTACGGTTGGCGAGGGGCTGAAGTTCGTAATATTTTCGATTTTGAGCAGGACTATCCGGAAGTAAAATATGTTCGCCTCGAACAAAATTATCGTTCAACCCAAATTATTTTACAAGCCGCCAACCAGGTGATTTCTAAAAATACTCAGCGAATGCCAAAAAAACTCTGGTCCGAAAAACAGGGTGGGGTAAAACTTGACTGGCTTCAGTCAGAAAATGAAGCAGAAGAAGTAGAAGTTGTGACCAGGCGAATTCGCACAAAAATTTTACAGCATGGCAACCGATATTTAGACTTCTCAATTCTTTACCGTTCAAATTTTCAGTCCCGTTCATTAGAAGAGGCACTACGTGAAGCAAAAATTCCGTATCGTGTGGTTGGCGGCGCCAGCTTTTATGACCGTCAGGAAATACGTGATGCACTGGCTTATCTTAAAGTAATTCATAACCCAAATGATGAAGTTAGTTTACATCGAATTATAAACACACCACGGCGTGGAATTGGTAAAACAGCACTTGTACAGGCTAATACGTGTTGTCAGGAAATGCACCTTCCTCTGTTCAAGGTGATGCTGCGTGCCAGAAAATATGAGAAAATTCCAAAAAATGCGGCATTCACTATGGAAATGTTTGCCGGTATCATCATCAATTACCAGCAGCGTTTTGCAAACGAACGGTTTGCTAATGTATTCAAAGAGTTGCTTGATGAGGTCGGTTACATTAGATTTCTTGAAACTCAAAGCGGAGAACCCAAATTGCGGGAGCACCGTGTGAAGAATGTTCTGGAATTATTGAGCGGTATCCGGACTTATTCTGATAAAAATCCTGAAGATAGTCTTCGGCAATATTTAGAACGGATAACACTATTTACTGAAAACGATAACGATGCAGACAGCAAGGCCAATCAAGTGTCGATTATGACACTCCACAGCGCAAAAGGTCTGGAATTTCCTTTTGTGTTCATGATTGGCATGTCAGAAGGTTTGTTCCCAAACCAGCGTTCACTCGATGAAGGCAGAGTAGACGAGGAGCGGCGTTTGTGCTACGTTGGCATTACACGGGCCCAGCAGGAACTTACTTTTTCGATGGCTAAATCTCGGAAACGTTTTGGAGAAATTATCCGTCAGGAACCATCAAGATTCCTTCTCAATATCAATCCGGAACTGTTGACAGTTCCAATTATTGGGGAAGCTTCTGAAGAAGTAAAAAAAGAGCGGCGTCAGCAATCCCGTTCCGCTTTTTTTACACAGTTTAAACAAATCGAAGCAAGCTAGTTTATATGAATTATTTTGTACGAAAAGCTTTGAGTTTTGTGATAGTTATTTTTTGCATAATTTCCTTTTCAGGATTTGCACTTGCTCAAACTTTGATAGTTGTACTTGGAGATTCATTAACCGAAGGTTTTGGAGTTGCCAAAGAGGAAGCCTATCCGCATTTACTGGAAAAGGAACTGCAGCGCAAAGGGCATTCTGTGAAAGTGATAAATGCCGGCATCAGCGGTTCTACGAGTGCAAGCGCACCTTCCCGTCTCCGCTGGTACATAAAGGCTCATCCTGAAATAGTTATTCTGGCACTTGGAGGAAATGACGGTTTACGAGGCTTGAGTGTGAAGCACATGAAGAAAAATTTAAGCAAAGCTATTGAGTTGGCACAGTCTGAGAAAATCCTGATTTTATTGGCAGGAATGCAAATTCCACAAAACTACGGTACGGAATACACGGAGTCTTTTCGGAATGCATTTCATGAATTAGCCAGGCAGTACCAACTGCAGATGATACCCTTTCTGCTCAAAGAAGTAGGAGGGGTTTCCAGCTTGAATCAGGCTGACGGCATCCACCCAAATCCTGAAGGCCATCAAATCATAGTCCGGACTGTAGTGGAATATTTGGAACCGCTTTTGCCAACCAGGCAATAAAAGTGATTATTAGGGGTTAAAAACTTTTCTTCAGCACATGCAATGAAGCGCAGGCTGACATCAATTTAGTAGCTTTCAGTCAAGATTTTTCATTTTCTTTAGCGCCGAAAGGATGTCCTTCTGCTGTTTGATATAAACCCTGTTGCTGGGTGCAAGAACATCCACTGCTTTCTTTCCCATTTCAAGAATTTTCAACACACCATGATTTGCCAGGTTCAGTATTTTGCGCTGTTCATACGCATAATATGAAACTTGAACAAATTCTGACAGCACAATGATGTCTGTACGTTTAGGATTAGATAACGAAGCTCTTTTTAAAGCTTTGTTGTAAGCGACAATCGCTTTGTTGAAAGTAGGTGTCAGAGATGGTCGGGCTGAGAATTCTTTCATCACTATGCGTAGAGTAAGAATCCGCAATGCCTGCATATGAAATCTAGCTTCTATAAGATAAGGAAGAGGAAGCTTACTATCAATTTCCTGTAGCTTTGCTATAATCTTGAGGCCGATTGGCTGCAGCACCGGAATTCGTTTAATTACCTCAAGAGCAGCCAGGGTTTTACGGACGATAAGCTTGTGTTTGTTCTTGGTGGACTCAGTACTTCCGGAGCCGGCAAATAAACTCTTTACCCTGTGTTTTGAGGACAGATCATTCAACTCATCCAAATGCATAGTCATAGTAATGCTGTCGCGCGTGTCTTCATCAAGAGAATCAGTATATTCCAACAATTTTAGTGTAATTTTGATTTCCTGGATTACAAGCGCCTCATTTTCATCAACCTCCCGCTCTTCATCTTCTTCCATTTTGATCAGGTCTTTAACTGAGATAACATCCAAATTTACATTCTTTAACTGTTTCGATTGAACCACAAGCAATCCTTTTTTATGTGTGCTGATGATTTTTTCTAAATATAAACGGTATGTTTGCCCGGCAATTTGCAGAGTCGCCGGTGTGATGTCACCCAAATAAATAGTGAGAGCTGCCTGTATCATGAGGTTGCGGTAAAGCGACAAAGGGAAATCCCGCTTGTCCTGCATAACTGTTCTGACTAATTTTACCCTTGCTGCACTTGAAGTGAGGTCTCTGCTAATTTTTGAAACAAGGGAAGAAACTGCCTTACTTTTTATCTGAATTCCGATTATGCTTGCGTCAATATGTGTTCCCTTATCAGTAGAATCTGCGGCAAGAATCGTTTTGCGCATCTTCATCATAAAGGAAAAGTTTCTCAACTTTTTTACTTCTTCAGTTGCCTGAATTACTTGCCTTTGAATTTTAACAAAATTGAGGCTTGGAATCGGTTTGATTGTACGAGACCCTCCTTTCCTGGCTTTATTACTAACCCCTCTTTTTCCCCGGGAAATGACACCCTTTCTTTTTATTAATTTTTCCTTTTCCATTACTAATAACGTCTTATTACAATTCAGTTATTGTTATTAAAACATGGCTGTTTTAGGTTAATTGAAAAAAACCGACAAAGTTTTCAGTGTTTTATTTCTAGCATATTTTAGGCAAATACTAAAGTTTGGACTGTTTATTAATAAAAAACAGTGATAACAGATTTTATGAATCAACTGGACTATGTGGACATTTGCCCCGGTGAGTCAGTACTTTTTAAGTGGAATCTAAGAGAATTTCGCATGATTTATGCATTTTGCAGTACAAAAAAAGATATGACAAAACCTTTGTTCATATTATAAATAACACTCTGATGAGAACAATTTCAGAATAATTATTATTTGACAAGTAAAGAATATGTTGTGGAAATTACAAAGGAAGCACTAGACCTTTCAATAAAGAGGGAGTATAATTTTCAGCCAGTGAGATCACTTCAGATAAATTGCTTTCCAGCAAAGAATATACAAAAAATTTTAGGTAATGCTCACATTGGAATTTCCGGAAAACGGAATTTTAATGTACATTAATCCGAACCATCCGGGTTGAGATTTCAAATACTACTGGCTATAAATTTCCTTTGACCAAAACTCTACAATATATATATTTAAGGCTTCCATGCCACAGACCTATTTTCCTGTAAATATGGGAGGAACGACTGAAGGACTGCTTGTTTTAAGTAATGGACGATTTTTTCGTGGAAAATTGAGGGGTGCACCGGTTGAGGCTACAGGTGAAGTAATTTTCAACACCTCAATGACCGGTTATCAAGAAATTCTGACTGACCCGTCTTACAAAGGTCAAATAGTGACAATGACATATCCACAGATTGGCAACTATGGAATAAATCCGGATGACTTGGAGTCAAAAACAACGCATGCCTCAGCACTGATAGTACGTGAACTAAGTCACATCAGCAGCAACTGGAGGGCTACTCAATCATTAGATGAGTGGTTGATAGAACACAGGATTCCCGTTTTGGATGGAGTAGACACCCGCTCTTTGGTGAAAGCTGTTCGTTCAAGCGGAGAGTGTTCCGGACTACTTGTTCCATCAGATTCACGACACACTCTGGATGAGCTTCGTGAAGAAGCGCTCGACCTGCCTTTGATGGCAGGTCAAAATCTGGCACGACAAGTTTCGACCCGTGAATCATATTTTTGGCCTTCTGTAGCAGAGGGAAAACCGCTGACTGTTATTGCTTATGATTTTGGGATAAAGTACAATATTTTGCGAATAATGAACAGACTGGGAATGAGTGTGACAGTTGTACCCTGGAATACATCAGCAGAAGAGGTGCTTGAAATGAATCCTGAAGGTATTTTCCTGTCCAATGGTCCTGGAGATCCTGCTGCGGTCTCGGAAGCAATTGATTCTGTTCGAAATTTGCTCGGTAAGTTGCCAATTTTTGGAATCTGTCTGGGACATCAGATATTATCATTGGCCTTGGGTTGCAAGACTTATAAACTAGAATGCGGACATCATGGCGGGAATCACCCTGTGATGGATTTTGCAACCAATAAGATTGAAATCACCAGCCATAATCACGGTTTTTCTGTAGAGGATAATTCCCTCCCAGAAGATGTCCGGGTAACACACCGCAACCTGAATGATCAAACTGTAGAGGGTATTGAATCACTTGTTCACTCAGCTTATTCTGTACAATATCATCCGGAGGCAGCTCCTGGACCAAGAGATGCATCTTACCTGTTTGGCCGGTTTCTTGAAATGCTGAGAGGTTGACTATTAAATTCCAACTTCAAAAAGTAATTTGAAGTAAATGGAAAAATCATAAAATCATTAATCAGATTAAAAGCAAGTGAGGCTAGATGAGCGTAGGTAAAATGACAGGCCCTAAAAAGGCCGCAATTCTATTGCTTGCCCTTGGCGAAGATGCAGCAGCAGATGTGATGAAAAATTTGGAAGAAGCAGAAATCCAGCAGGTTGGTTATTATATGAGCCGCTTTACAGACGTTTCTCCTGAAGAATTGGATCTTGTTCTTGAGGAATTCTACAGAAATTCGGTTATGGCTGATGAAGGTGTGAACATTAGCTCATCGCCAGATTTTGTCAAAAATGCTCTGACCAAAGCCCTGGGGGCAGACAGGGCAAAAGAACTAAGTGACAATCTTCGTGCGGGTGAAGAAGAGGCAGGTCTTGAAGCCCTGCGCTATGCGGAACCCATCATGATTTCAAATTATATCCGCACCGAACATCCTCAAACGATTGCCCTTATCCTTTCTTATTTAAAAAATGCCGAACAGTCTTCTGCCGTACTGCGAGACTTGCCTGAAAGTTTACAGGCTGATATATTGTATCGAATGGCGGTGATTGAAAGTATTCCTCCGGGAGTAATTTCAGAAATGAATGAGGTTTTAACTGAAGAAATGAAAACAGCAGGTAGTATGACAACAAGTGTGGGTGGTGTTGAACCGGTGGCAGAAATCTTAAACTCTGTGGACAAGGCAACAGAAACCAGAATTCTTTCCAGTATAGAAGAAACAAATCCTGATCTGGCTGAACAAATCCGGGAATTGATGTTCACCTTTGAAGATATGGCTCTCATTGATGCTAAGCAAATGCAGCTCGTTATGAAAGATGTTGATCAGGCTGACATGGTGCTCGCGCTCAAAACAGCAAGCGATGCTGTTAAAGAACTTATTTTCAGCAGCATGTCATCCAGAGCTGCTGAAATGGTACGGGAAGACCTGGAAAACCTTGGTCCCGCCAAATTATCTGATGTGGAAGCTTCACAGCAAAAAATCATCAAAGTTGTCAAGAAACTTGAGGAAGCTGGAACGATTATCATTGCTGGTGCAGGTGGTGGAGACCTAGTTTGATTAAACTTTGATGCGAACTGCTGGTTAGTTGTAGTGAATAAATCATAATGCTGTGTTTTGCAAATTAATTGAAATTAATGGTTTGTGGATTTTCAAGTTGTTTCCTACCTTATAATCATGAGGTTTTTTAGCTGAAGCCTTTGTTTCTTAAAGTAAACTTTCAAAAAATAATTAAAGACTGAGTAAAATAATGCCCAAAACAATGTTTGAAAAAATCTGGAATTCACATCTTGTACATAAGCAGGATGGAAACTCAATCATTTATATTGATCGCCACCTAGTGCATGAAGTGACTTCTCCACAAGCGTTTGAAGGGTTACGTCTTGCAGGACGCCGAGTGTTGCATCCAGAAGCAACATTTGCAGTTCCTGATCACAATATTCCAACCGAAAATCAGGATCAGCCGATTTCAGATCCAATTTCTGCATTACAAGTTGAGACTTTACGTCAGAACTGTAGAGAATTTGGAATTACCCTTTTTGATTTGGGAGATGAGCGTTCAGGAATTGTACATGTAATGGGACCAGAACAAGGTTTGACTCTACCCGGGTCAACTATAGTTTGCGGAGATTCACACACTGCAACACATGGCGCTTTTGGTTCACTTGCATTTGGGATTGGCACCTCTGAAGTTGAACATGTACTAGCCACTCAAACACTGCAGCAGAAAAAACCCAAAACAATGCTGGTGGAAGTCGAGGGTGTACTTCCGGAAACTGTCACACCTAAAGATATTATCCTGGCAATCATCGGAAAAATTGGTACTGCAGGTGGATCAGGTTACGTAATTGAATATGCTGGAGAAACAATACGCTCCATGACTATGGAAGGTCGTATGACTCTCTGTAACATGACAATTGAAGCCGGTGCACGAGCGGGAATGGTAGCACCGGATGAAAAAACTTTTGAACACCTGAAAAATCGACCTTTTGCACCACGGGGTGATGCATTTGATTTGGCTGTGAATTCGTGGAAAAAACTGCCGTCTGATCCTGATGCAGAATTTGACCTGAAAGTAAACCTAAATGCAAATGATGTTTTACCGCAGGTAACATGGGGAACCAATCCGGGAATGGTGACTGATATTAACAGCAAAGTTCCGGACCCTGAAAACATTCAAAATCCGATGGAACGCAAGTCTGTTGAACAAGCTTTGAAATATATGGATCTTAAAGCAAATCTTCCTATTAAGGATATCATTATTGACCGTGTGTTTATTGGTTCATGTACAAATTCACGTATCGAAGATTTGCGTTCTGTTGCAGAATTTGTTAAAGGCAGACAAGTTAATGAACACGTTTCTGCAATGATAGTTCCTGGAAGCGGAATTATAAAACGGCAGGCAGAGGAAGAAGGCCTGGATAGAATATTTACTGATGCAGGATTTGACTGGCGTCAGCCGGGATGTTCCATGTGTTTAGCCATGAACGATGATGTGCTCAAACCAGGTGAACGTTGTGCCTCGACAAGTAACCGAAATTTTGAAGGACGCCAGGGCAAGGGTGGCCGTACACATCTTGTAAGTCCACTGATGGCAGCAGCAGCAGCAATTGCCGGACATTTTACTGATCCAAGAACTTTGTAAATTCAACCTTGACTTAAACTTAAATAATGGAAGCATTTAACACACTTTCCGGAATCACTGTACCACTTGATAAAATAAATGTGGATACAGACCAAATCATTCCCAAGCAATTTCTGAAAAAAATAGAACGTACAGGTTTTGGCGTTCATCTTTTTCATGACTGGCGCTACATCGACGATGAAGGAACTAAGTCCAATTCAGAATTTATTCTGAATCACCCTCGTTATCAAGGGTCACAAATTTTGCTGACTGGTGAAAATTTTGGCTGCGGCTCAAGCCGTGAACATGCTCCATGGGCTTTGCAGGATTATGGTTTTAAGTGCATAATTTCGTCCAGTTTTGCAGACATTTTTTTCAACAATTGCAGGAAAAACGGAATCTTGGCAGTAGAGCTTCAAGCAGAGGAAGTACAGGCCTTGTTTGATGAGGTTGAAGCCAACGAAGGCTGTCTGCTGACAGTCGATCTTCCCCAGCAGACTGTAAGTACTCCTGAAGGCAAAAAGTTCTCTTTCAAGGTTGATTCATTTGCAAAAAACTGTCTACTCGAAGGTTTGGACGATATTGGTTGGACCTTGCAGTTTGAAGACAAAATTCAAGATTACGAACAGCAAGCCAGGAGCCAAAAGCCCTGGTTGTTTCTCGATTTGTAATTAAAGACAGTTCAGAAAATCATGTCAGCTATACGTTTATTAGCCTTGATTCTTTTATGTACAATCCTTCTTGGAGCTTGTGGGCGTTCGGAGTTGATTCGAATACGCATGCTCACCCCTGTAAACGAAAACAAAAAAGATCACTCTATCTTAACTGAAACAACAGAATCTTCTACACCTATATATACCAACACATCAAGCGGCGGTAGTTTATATTTTTTGTTAAAAAGCATCGGCCTGGGCTACACCACTGTTACAACCAAAATGGAAAAAACAAGCATAAAACTTAAAGAGACAACAACTCTCAAAACAAATTTCGCTGATGTGGCTTTTGGAATAGGTGAAAACTATTCATTCATGTGGGGTGCCGGAATTCTGACTGGAGGAGAGCATACAACGGAGCTGGATTATGATACTAACGATCCGGAACCACTCTTGAACAATTATCTCGGGGGACATTCCTTATTTTTTGTCTTGGGGCACCACGGATTCGGTTTTGAAACGCTGTTGGGCTATCGTATGAATTTTATAAAGTCTGAATTTGACGATAGTGGTACCAATATTCCTACCGATTTGGCGAAGTCTCCTACTGATGAAGATGTGAGCTATGAAAGTAATAAAATAAGTTTAACAACCGCCCAGGTGCAACTGGGAATTGGGTTTACGTTCTGAATCTTATTAAATTGAGATTTTGTCCTTAATTACAACAATATTACTCCTGATTCAGGTACATAAACCGTTAAGCACTTCAAAATAATCCGGAAAAGTTTTGCTTACACATCCAGGATTATTTATTGTCATTGGGGACTCTCCGCAGGCTGCCAATGAAAAAGCCATTGCTATTCTGTGGTCATCGTAGGTATCAATTTCAGCCTTCCGGATTTGCTCCGGCGGTTGAATGACAAGATAATCGTAACCTTCCTCAACCTCAGCTCCAAGTTTGCGTAATTCTGTAGAAACTGCCTGCAGCCTTTCGGTTTCTTTTATCCTCCAATTGTAGATGTTGCGGATAGCAGTAGGTCCGGAAGCAAACAGAGCCGCAACTGCCAATGTCATGGCCGCGTCCGGCATTTGATTCATGTCCACATCAATTCCGTTTAAAGAGTTTCCGGTCAGTTTAACCTGCTGTGGTTCCCATTCTACTTTGGCTCCCATTTTTTCCAGGACTTCAGCAAAACGTGCATCCCCCTGCAAGCTGTCAGTACCGCATCCCTTCACCGTCACAGTTCCTTTGGTAATTGCAGCACCAGCCAGAAAATAAGAGGCGGATGAAGCGTCGCCTTCTACAACAATGCTTCCTGGAGAGCGATATGTTTGACGGGGAATTTGGAAAAGACGGAAGTTTTCGTGATTCACAGAAACACCAAAACTCCGCATCAGACGCAGCGTCATTTCCACGTAAGGCACAGAAACCAGTTTATCGGTTATTTCAATTTGCACCTCTTTGTCTGCATAAGGCGCGGCCAGCAGAATTGCTGTCAAATATTGACTGCTGATTGCACCGCTCAAACGGGTAATTCCCCCGGGAAGGCCGTCTGCAATCACTTCCACTGGTGGACAATCTGTTCCGTTTATGCAACGCAAATTTGCACCTAGCTGGGAAAGGCCGTTTACCAAATCGATGATAGGGCGCTCCCGCATGCGCTGCACTCCATCCAGAACAAAACGTCCGTGTCCCAAAGTCATGGCTGCGGTCAAAGGCCTGATTGCTGTTCCGGCGTTTCCCAGCATCAAAGTGGCTTCTTTAACCGGAATTATTCCAGATGTTCCTGAAACTGTTATGAAATTTTCTGCACGGTTTTCTTCGAGCTGAATTCCAAGTGTTTCCAATGCTTCCACCATGCGGCGGACGTCATCACTGTCCAGCAGATTCTGAATTTCAGTCTTTCCTTCAGCCAACATGCTCAAAAGCAAAATTCGGTTGGAGAGGCTCTTGGAACCCGGTAAAACTACGCTGCCGGAAATTTTCTGGATCGGAGACAAAGTGAGTTTGTCCGGAAGACTCATGCGCGGCCCCGGATTTTTCGTTCAATATAATATTCAGCTGCTTTGTATGAACTGCGTACCAACGGTCCGGAGGCCACATATTCAAATCCCATTTTGTCGCCCAATTCAGCCAGTTCAGCAAACTCTTCCGGAGGCACGAACTTTTCAACTTTCAAATGTTTTTTTGTGGGCTGCAGATATTGACCTATGGTAAGAAAATCCACTCCGACATCACGCAGATCCTCCATGGCCCGCAAAGTTTCTGCGCGGCTTTCGCCCACGCCGAGCATCAGTGAAGATTTGGTGTATCCCTGCGGACAGTTTTGTTTGAGGTATCTTAAAACTTGCAGTGACTGGTCATAACCTGCACGTGCATCCCGGACTATTGGAGTGAGACTCCGGACGGTTTCCAGGTTGTGTGCTAAAACCGCAGGGCGTGCGTTTATTACTTGTTGAACCAGTTCTGTTTTTCCCTGAAAATCCGGCATCAGCATTTCAATTAACATGTCCGGACAGGCTCGTTGAGTAGACCGGATGCAGCGGGCAATGTGCGCAGCACCCTGATCCGGGAGATCGTCACGGTCAACAGTCGTCAGAACCACATATTTCAAATCCATTTTATTAACAGTTTCAGCCAAGTTCTTTGGTTCTTCTGAGTCTAGTGCTCCAGGACTTTTTGCGGATTTGACTGCACAAAATCTGCATCCGCGTGTACAGGTGTCGCCCATCAGCATGAAAGTTGCCGTGCCGCCGTTCCAGCATTCACCAATGTTCGGACAATTTGCTTCTTCACAAACAGTACTCAGCTTAAGATTTGCAACACTTTTTTTGATCCACGAATAACGCTCTCCTCCCGGGAAGGGAACTTTCAGCCACGGAGGTTTTTTTGCAGTTATTTTAGTTGTTTCTGTTGGCACGTGAGTCTTTTGATGATGGTTCGCTATTTCAATTAAAGTCTTTAATTAATCCACACCATTTCACCACACCTGTATAGACTTCACAATTCAAAACCATTTAGCTGATAGTTGGATTTCAGTTGTAAAGTTTTGGTACGAAAGTGCTAAAACAAGTAGTAAAAAGAAATATTGAAAGATTACCTGGCAACTTTTTGTGTTAATGATCCAAAGAGGAAACTGAAGACTTAATAACATAAATTGTGGCTTTACATTGATAAGACGCCCGATATGATAGGATACTTTTCCCAGAACAAGACATTTGAAATTTTCTAGTGTGTTAAAAGCTATAGTACTTTTATTTTGTAGTAAATCCGTCAAGTCTGTCACCGGAACTGTTGAAGCACAAATATCTATCTGCTGAGATTTTCACAGGATCCTCCAGATTCCACAATAAATGTGGAGAACCGCTTACCTGAATTTTTTCGCCACTTTTTAATTCCACTCCGACTGTCTGCGCTGCACCAGAAAATTCAACCGTTTTCACAATGCCGTTTGCCTCGTCGTCAGGAGCAGACACAAGTATAAAATCTTCCGGACGTACCATCAGGATGCGTGTTTCTTTACCGATTTCAGCAGGTACGTCCAAAAAACCAAAAGGTGATTTTAATGATGTTTTCTCCCATTCAACCGAAAGATGGTTGGCTTCACCCACAAAAGATGAGGCCCAAAGTGTTTGCGGTTGCTGGTATATTTCTACCGGAGTTCCAGCCTGTACCAGCTTACCTTTGTGCATGAGGAGCACACGTTCAGAAAAAGTTATTGCTTCAACCTGATCATGTGTTACGAGAATTGTTGCCACGCCTTCATGTTTAAGAATTTCCCTAATTTCTCGCCTTAGCTGCAAACGAAATTGATAATCTAAATTACTGAACGGTTCATCCATTAAAATCAGCCTTGGCCGTGGGGCAAGTGCTCTGGCAACGGCGATTCGCTGCTGTTCTCCACCGCTGATTTGATGGGGCATTTTGGATGCAAGGTGCTGTAAACTGACCAACTTCAGCAATTCCACCACCCGTTTCTGTTTCTCACTTCGGGATCCGCTTAAACCATAAGCAATGTTTTTTTCTATACTCAAATGCGGAAACAAGGCAAAATCCTGAAAAATCATACCAAATTTTCGACGCTCCGGAGGCAGGATTATTTTTTCCCCTGAGATCTCCCGTTTTTCCAGCAATACTTGTCCCTTACTGGGAACTTCCAGTCCTGCTATCAGCCGCAGCAGAGTAGATTTTCCACATCCGGATGGTCCAAGAATGGAAAGGAATTCGTGTTCCTCCAAATGCAGGCTGAAGTCACTGACGGCTTCCAGTACGCCGTAAGATTTGGTGAGATTTCTACATTCAATCATGGTTAAATAAGTTAGTATTGCGGTGCAGTTTGCCGCAGTTGGCGATTCAGGAAAATTACTGGAAACAAGCCGACTATGACAATAGTTAGGCACCAGAGAGAGGCTTCCTTGAGTAGTTCTTCTGTGGCATAACCGTAAGCCCTGGTTGCAAGTGTACTAAAATTAAAAGGCTGGAGCATAAGTGTCACGGGCAACTCTTTCATCACATCGACAAAGACCAGCATTCCGGCGGCTAACACGCTGCCTCGAAGCAGCGGCAAATGTACCTGCTTTAAAGTTTGCCAGGTGTTCTTTCCCAAAGATCTACTTGCCTCTTCCATATCGGAAGTGATCCTCCCAAGTCCTGATTCGGCGGTACCGTAAGCCAGGGCAAGAAACCGTACAAGGTAAGCAAAAACCAAAATGAACAAAGTTCCGCTCAGCAGATAACCAGTAGTTATTCCAAATGTTTCCTGCATCCATGCATCCATTGTCCGGTCAAACCAGGCAAAAGGCAAGAGGACACCGAGCGCAACAACCGGTCCCGGGAAAGTATAACCGAGACTTACCAGGCGTGCTGCCCAATGAATTCTGCGGCGCTTGCTGAGTCGGGAACCGAAAGCCATTAAAAGGCCGATAAATACTCCTAATGATGCGGTTACGCCGGCCAGAAAAATACTGTTTCCGGCATCGCTGAAAAAGCGATCCAACATCACTCCACGCCAGCTTTCAGTTGCCCACTGAATCAATAAACCTGCAGGCAAAGCAAATCCGAACAGTACCGGAAATATACAAAATAACAAAGCCAGGACGGCACGGATTCCAGAAAGAGGATATCTGGTATGTGCATTATTTATACTGCTTTGTGTGTGGAAACGCTGCTGTTTTCGCGAGTAGCGTTCCAAAAATATAAAGAAGCTGATGAACGTCAGTAACGATAAAGAAAGCTGAGCTGCACCCGGAGCATTGTATGCTCCGAACCATGTATGATAAATCCCGGTAGTAAAGGTTTGTACAGCAAATAACTGCATTGTGCCAAAATCTGCCAGGGTTTCCATCATTGCCAGGCTGACACCAACCACAATCGCCGGACGCGCCAATGGCAAGGCAATCATAAAAAAACTGTTACCTGCACTTTTGTCCAGCATCCGGCTGGCTTCCATCAATGTAGCCGATTGTTGAAGAAACGCAGTTCTGGCAAGCAGATAAACATAAGGAAAGAGTACTAGCGAGAGCATCGTTATTGCCCCTCCAAGTGAGGCAATCGGCGGAAACCAGTAGTCCATGTAATCCTGCCAGCCGAACCACAAACGGAGTTGTTCCTGCACCGGTCCGGAAAATTCCAGCAGTTCCACATAGACCATCGCGATAATGTAACCGGGAAATGCCAACGGCAGTAACAATGCCCATTCCATCATCCGACGCCCGGGAAATTCTGTCATTGAAATCAACCACCCCGTACTCACTCCTAAAAGAAGAGTTCCGCTGCCAACACCAAGCATCAGCCAGAATGTGTTTTTTAGATAACCCGGCATAACCGTGCTTAATAAATGTCCCCATACATTTTCTCCTCCTGAACCGGCAGTTACGATCAGAGAGAAAAAAGGTAACGCAAACAACAAAGCCAGCGAGAGTGTTAAAAGATTCCAGCTTCCGGAAGAGTGGACGGAAGATTTCATTTTTTTCTGGGAGATGAATTCAAGGTTGAATGGAACGTTTTTTGTCTTTGGGAATTTCTATCACAAAGATTTTCTCTGCAACATGAAAAGGCAGAGACGAAGGACCCTCTTTGGATTCAAGTGAGATGGAGCGCATCACTTCCGTTTTTTCAATTACTTTGTGTTGCTTGCCGGGCATCACTTTGTGCTCATGCAGGATCTTCATCAAATCAACTGAATCCTCTAATACCTCTCCAATCATTGCAACCTCAACAGTCATTCCCGGCTTTGCTTCCATGAGAGTGATTGTATTTTCAGGTAATTCGGTTCCGGGCATTGGTGTACCGTGTGGGCAAAATTCTGGTTTACCGAGGAACTCTGCAAGCTTTTCAACTACTATAGGAGTCATTGCGTGTTCCAAAAGGTGTGCGTGCTGATGCACTTCGTACCATGGAATTCCCAGTGTATTGCAAAGAAAATATTCAGAGAGGTTGTGACGGTAGGCAATGTCTTCAGCAATACTTTGCCCTTCTTTTGTCAATGCAAGTTCTTTTGTTTTTGTTACATTGACCAATCCATCCCGCTGCATTCTTAAGATTGTTGCATGAACGGTTGGAGGACTTGTGTCCAAACGGTTTGCAAGTGTAACCGCTTTTGCCGGCTCTCCTGCACGGTTCAGTTTGTAGAGTGTCAGCAGATACTCTTCAATAACTTTAGAATGCTCAGTCATAGCACTTTTTAATTGAGGTTTCAAATTAGCATATACTAACAGCAATGTTTGAGAATGACAACCTCTATTTTCCGGTAGACGAGCGGCGGCTTTTCGTTAATGTTCAACTGAAAACGTCAGAAACCATTTCAGCAGCAGGAACTCACTTAGGCCCGCAATAACAAATTACTTGTGAAATTTGTTCAACTGTCATGTAGCGAGTTCCTGATTAAAAATTAATGTTCCTGAAGTCTTTGTGCTTAATTGTCAAAATCAACTTCATCAAGTATTTTAATGGCTTTTTTTCGGTGACTGCCGATTTCAGCTAAATTACGCTGATCATGTTTGAAAACACCTTTCTTGACTCCGTCCTGTCCACCACCGAAACCCTGTACGATTCCTGAATACTGAATTCCGGATTTGACCGGATATTCATGGTTCACCTGTGCATACATATATTGGGCTAGATTCCCTGAAAGAAACTCCAGCAGTTTTACAGCCTCAGCTTTGTTTTTTGCTGCTTTAGTGACTGCGCCTCCGGAGATATTCATGTGGGTACCACGATCACCTTGATTTGGGAAATAAATTCCTACTGATGCGGCCCATGCACGCTGGTCTTCACGCTCCAGCATTTTACCCATGTAATATGTGTTTCCCAGCGCGACATCACACTGTCCCTGATAAATGGCTTTGACCTGACCTCGATCGTTTCCGCTAGGTTTGCGTCCCCGATTGTTTTTCAAACCCTGCAGCCATGTTTTCGCTTTGGCAGCACCATGTTCTGCAATCATTGAAGAAATTAATGCCACATTGTATTTGTGGTATCCGGAACGGGTACAGACACGTTGGTTGTTTCCGGATTCACCCAATGCTTCATAGGTGGATAATTCACCGACTTTGATACGCTCTTTTGAATAATAAATCACACGGGCGCGTGCAGTTAGAGCCGTCCAAAGCACTTTTGGGTCACGGTAGTTTCCCGGAACATTTTGTTCAATTACATTTGAGTTGATTGGCTGAAATAGTCCTGCATCTGCAATTGCGGTCAAATTTGAAATGTCCACTGTCAGCAGGGCATCGACCGAACCCGGCTGCTGCTTGAGGCGCTCCAGAGAGCCTTTTTTGAGATAAACAACATTGGCCTTGATTCCGGTTTGTTCTTCAAATACATCCAGAAAAGGCCGGAGCAAAAATTCCTGCCGCTCCGATAGAATATTTACTTGTGCAGCCGGGGCAAAATGTGGAAACCAGAACAGACTTCCGAGAATGAGAGTTATGATTTTTTTATTGTTAAACATAGTATTCCTTTACAAAAAGATTAAAAATTACCCTGAGTCAGGATGTTGATAAATAATTTAGTTCTTTGTAAGAGATCTTCCAGCTTGAGCCTTTATCTATTTTCCCCGAAATACTGCAACTTCGATGAAAGAGAAGGAGGAGTTGTAGTTGGGATTTCTTATACAAAAATACCAATAGAAAGTTATTGTAAGCAGAATAAAATTATTAGTCAATACTAATTTAATTAAAAAGCCTAATTTTTTATTTCACGATAGCAACCAGTAAGAATTTTCGCAATCGATTCAGAATAGTGTCTGTATTAATATAATATTATGAATTTGAGATTTTCCTGTCCTCAAAATACTGAAGAAGTTTTTCGTTGAAAAGCAGCATGTCACGATAATCAATTGCACCGATGTTGGCAATCCTGAAAGTATCTTGCTTGGCTCCTTTTCCAGGATAGATTGTGATATCGTTTTCATAAAAATAGTCATGCATTTCCATAAAATCGTAGTTTGGGGATTGCGGTTCTACGATTGCCGTCAACAGCTTGGAGTGTTGAGATTTAGGCAGAAGGAGTTCCAGCCCGACTTTATCAATACCGTCCAGCAGAGTCTCATAAGCTTTGAAATAGCGTGCAGTCCGTCCAGCCTGTGTTTCTTCAAAAAACTCATCCAGAGCTGCATTAAGAGCATAAACAATCTGCACAGGAGGCGTGAATTGAAATTGTCCGGTTTTTTCAATGTAACTGTGATTTCCCCACAAATTGAGGTAAAGATTCCGCGCCGGGAATTTTGCAGTTTTTGGGAGTTTTTCGTTATTTGCAATCACAAAACTTGTACCTGCCATGCCTTGAATACACTTGTTTGAAGAAGATATTAAATAATCAATCGGCAGTTCCTGCAAGTCAATGGGCAGTCCTGCATAAGAGGACATGGCATCAACAATTGAATCAACTTCATATTTTTGGCAAAGTTCCAATAGTTCCGGCAGAGGGTTGAGCATTCCAGTAGTTGTTTCGTGATGCACAAAAGCGAAGTGCGTCAGTTCACGGTCCTGCTGAAATATTGATTCAATTTCAGCCACGTCCGGATATTCCCCCCAACCGATTCTGTATGTCCGGTGCGAAATGCCATAGGCTTGAATAATCGTTTCTGCGCGCTTGCCATAAGCGCCATTATCGAGAATCAGAATTTTGCCGTCCGGAGCTACTACCGAACTCAAGGCTGCTTCAACTCCGGCAGTTCCAGATCCGGCAAAAATGACAGCGCTATGCGTCAAATTGCCATTAACCACCTGAACCACTTTATTTAAAACGGACTGGGTGAGGTCACCAAATTCCTGTTCGCGGGGACAAATGTCCGGAACCATCAGTGCCTGCTTGACGCTGTCAGTCGTTGTGGCTGGACCTGGATTGAGAAGGATATTACGTTTCATGAGATAATTAGCTTGGACTGTTGAGAAATTATGGTGAATTCTTCTTCAGAATGTTAAATATTACTAAATCTTTTCGTATCTGTAAAATGCAAATAAACAATTCATTCGATTGATTAAATCAATAGTAGTAAAATATTTTAAGATAAAAAAGGCTTACTAAAAACTTTTTTCTTGCCATCCCGAACTTAATCCGTGGTCCAGATTCCCAAAAAGGTTGAGTCCAGGAATTGAAGAGTAACAACCTTTATACTCGTGATTAATCTCCTTGAAAAATAAACTCAAACAACAGGAGTACAGGACTTTTTTCATTATTCAGGAAAACCACTTGCAGTTGATTTCATGGGGCAAATTATATCATAATGATATTATTGGTAAATATTATTTTTCAGGAATGTTACTATTGTTGAAGGGAAAAATTTACTATTGTTTAAATCAATAGATAAGATACAATATTGATATTATACAGATATTGATATTGTTGTTAAAATAAATATTTTCTACTGTATCCGGAGTTTCCGGAAAATATTTTTTTCACTCATAAAAAGGAGATCAAAATGAGCATTCAATCAAATTACGTTTACACCCGTGGCTACCGCGGAAAAGTCAAAGGGCTGGTACTGGACTGGAGCGGCACCACTGCAGATGAATACGTACTTGCCCCGGCCGTGGTGTTTGTAGATGTTTTTAAGAAATTTAATGTTGAAATCAGCATGGCGGAAGCGAGAGGGCCGATGGGGCTGCGCAAGGACCTTCACATCCTTGAGTTGACCAAGGTTCCGGAAATTCGTGAGCGCTGGAAAGTGGTACACGGTAAGTATCCGGATCAGAGTGATGTGGATGATATGTTTAAGGATTTTGTCCCAATGCAGCTCGCCTGTCTCAGGAAGTATACCACCCTCCTTCCCCACGTCGCAGAGGTGACTCAAAAATTTCAAAAACAAGGTATCAAAATTGGGAGTTCTACAGGTTTTGTAAGGAGCATGGTAGACATCCTTGAAGAGGATGCGGAAAAACAGGGGTACTCTCCGGATGCATCCGTGGCAGGAGACGAAGTGATTAATGGTGCCAGACCCAAGCCGTTTATGGTTTATCGAAATCTCGATCTGATGAATGTTCACCCAATTCAGTCGGTGGTTAAGGTTGACGATACCGTTTCAGGTGTCGGTGAAGCGCTTGAAGCCGGCTGTTGGGGAGTAGGTATCGCTCGTTACAGCAACTACATGGACATGGATACACTCGAAGAGGCTGGTTCGCTTCCTGAAGAAGAAATCCAGCGCAGGCTGATTAAAACGAGGGAAATCCTGCAAAAAGCTGGCTCACACTATGTTATTGATACTTTTGACCAATTGGTGGATGTTGTTGATGACATTAACCTGCGCCTCTCCAGAGGTGAGCGTCCTTAAAAAGAATTTATCCTTATAAAATGGTAAAACCTTCTGATCAGGAAACAGCGTCTCTTGAAACTCAAGGTTCGCTGTTTTTACAAATCAGCTATACTCAACTTCGTTCTTTTCATGCAGTTGCGGGTACAGGAGGTTTTACTGCCGCCTCCAAAGTACTCCATGTGGGACAACCCACCATAACGGGACAGGTACGGGCCCTGGAGGAATTTTATGGCGTTGAGCTGTTCCACCGCCGCGGCCGCAGAGTTGAGTTGACTGAAACAGGAATGGAACTCTATGCTGTCACTCAGCGCATGGAAATATTGGAAAGAGAAGCCCAGGATGTACTTCAGACTGCAGGAGGATTTCAGAGCGGTCATCTCAGGGTTGGAGCCGTTGGACCTTATCATTTGACGGAAATGCTGGCTGTTTTTCGTGAACGGTTTCCATATTTGAAAATCACGGTTACAGTTCGAAATTCAGAAGATATTTTAGAAAACCTGTTAAATTTTGAAGTAGATGTTGCAGTACTTTCACAAACAGAAACCGATTCCAGAATTTTAGCAGTTCCGTTTTGTCAGGAACCCCTGGTTGTTTTTGTGCATTCAGGACACCCCTGGGCAAGTCGGGAGACTCTCCGGATCGAAGAGCTGGAAGATCAGGATGTTATTTTACGTGAGCCTGGTTCTACAACACGTCGCGCTTTTGAAAAAGCATTGAAGCAGACTGGGGTCACGATTCGTCCGGTAATGGAAATCGGCAGCAGGGAAGCAGTCTGGATGGCCGTGGCCAGGGGTTTGGGAATCGGAGTGGTCTCGAATCTGGAGTTTATGCCGCATCCTAACTTACGAAAATTAAGTTTTGTCAACGCGGATGTGCACACTCATGCTCATGTGGTTTGTCTGCGTGAACGTCGAGATTCCCGTATGATTCACGAATTTTTTCAGATTGTGGAAGAGCTACGTCAAACTTGATTCCTGACTGTGTCTTGCGTTATAAACCTTACCGCCAAGATCAACATAAAGCTGTAAAACAGCTCGGCCTTCACTGCGCAGTAATTCAGGCACAATTTTAATTCCCCTACGTTCAAGCTGCGCGTTATAATCCGGGGGGGTAGGGCCTTCATCAAAACCGGCAATCTTTTCCACGTCTTCCGGTTCTGCAGATGACAACACCTCACTGACTCCGGACCAGCAGACATTCCCCAGGCACATTGCACACATTTTCCCACTTGTTACCAGGCGGTGTCCTGGAAAACCGTCCGCACCCAAATCAAAGTGTCCCAACTCTTTTTGCGCCAGCATCAGCGCCATCATTTCAGCATGCGCCGCAGAGCAGTTTTGCCGGACAACTACGTTGACCCCAACAGATACCAGCTTCCCGGAATCCCGTTCAAAAACAGCAGAACCAAATGGTCCGCCTGTTTCCTCACGTATGTTACGCTCTGTCAAGGCGAGGACGAAGCGCATTTGTTTTTCCGGATCAGGAATTATTTTTGGATATTCATTCAAAAAAGAATTAATCCAGTCGGGAAGACTAAGGTTCAGTTGGTTCATAATTTTTCTGGTACTGAGTTACGAAGATGTGTTTTTCCGAAAAGTTTGTCCCGTTCATAAAGCAGTTGGGCGGTAATACTGATGGCAATTTCCTGTGGATGATTTCCTCCGAGTGAAAAACCTAGAGGACAAACAAGACGCTCAGTTTGTTCTTCGCTGAGGCCCTCTTTTTTGAGTTCTCGTTTCAAAGTGACTGCTTTTGAGCGGCTGCCGATTACTCCTAAAAACGGCAATTCTTTCCGTGCAAGAAATCGTTGTGCAACGTAAAAATCACTCCTGTGTCCCTGTGTCATTATCAGAACGAAAGCTTTTTTGGAGGTTTCTTCAACACTTTCCGGAAGTGATTCTACACAAAGTTTTTTTAGTTTTGGAGTTTCAGGTAATTTGCTCAACCACTCATTCCTGGTGTCAAGGCAAGTCAGTTTACACTCCAGAGTCAGCAGCAGCGGTATCAGGACCTGAGCAACATGACCGGCCCCAAAAACAATTATTTCCCAGGGATTAGCATGAAATCGCTCAAAAAAGAGTTTGACTGAACCGCCGCAACTCATACCTACATCACGATTGAGGTTCCATTCAACAAATTTTGTTTGCTCTGCGGGATTGGTTCCTGCTAATAAATCCTGAGCAAATTCCAATGCCTTTGCCTCAACCAGTCCACCTCCAATTGTACCGGATTGCAGGCCTGATGCAGTAACCAGCATCCGTCCGCCTTGAGCACGTGGTGTACTTCCTTTAACCTCAACCAGTGTTGCAGATACAAATGAAGTTCCTTCTTCCAGCAAGGCCTGCATTTTTTTAAGATGATTTTCCATATCTGTTATTTGACTCAAACCAATACTGTTTCAAAAAACAATTGAAAACGGCGGTTCATCAATTGATGAGGATTTTCCGGATATGCTATGTCCGTCAAAAATTTAACTGGTCCGTATTGGGAACTTATTCCAAGATTTTCACTGGATGAGTTCAGTTTGGCGTCCATCCATTCTGTATATCTTGAATTGTAGTCAGCACCTGTCAAGTTTTCCTTTGCCAATTCAAGTACAGATTCTACAGGCATTAACACAGCCGCATGTTCAGTATTCATTTCCTGCAGCAAATTAGCCAGATAATCTTGTGCCTGCTGTCGTGAAGGCAGATGAATTTTTCTGGATTTTCGTTTTCCTTCACCTGTAATGCATAATCCCGTGACTTGTGTGCCTTCCGGGATTATGTCTACTGCAAGAAGAACCAGCACATCCAGGAAATGACGCAGCCAGGCTTTGTCTTTACTTTCGCGCTCACTGAAGTAAATGACATACCGGTTACCGGATTCATCTTTGTACCACCATTCCGTTTCTCCTTGAATTTTGAAGTACATTTTTTCACTGTCAGACGGTTCAGGGTTTTCTTTTTGGATTTTGACGGCCGGCAAAATTCTATCTGTGCCGGTAAGTCCTTCATTAAATTTTCCCTTCCTGACTGCACCAAAATAAAACTGGCTAAGATTTTTTTGCAGGCTGTTCCAATCAGTTTCGAGTACTGCAGTGAGTTGTTTTTGCCAGTTTTTAAGAATCCGCAGGTGCCGGATCTGCATTGCTTCTCCGAAAATGCCGGTAGGCATTTCTCCCTGCAGTTCCATGCGTTGCGCCTGAAGTCGATAAAGCTTCTGCCACTCCGGATGTGATTTCTGCTGTGAACCTTTTGCAGGCACATTCAAGCCCATGTTCCAGACTTTCCGGAGCAGTAGCCATTCGCTCAGCCTTACTAAAACAAGAGGCTCATCAACTTTTTCACTTACATCTTCTTCATCTTCAGCAAGGCCCAGCAAATGACCGGCAGTGGACTGCAGCGGAGATTCAAGAAATTTTCGTAGCCTGGAAAATGCAACGGACGAAAGCTGTTTTTTTGCTACAGATTCTGTTGATTTAATACGAAACGCACCTGCTGTTATGGGCAGCATAACTTCAGGAGAAAGCCAGTCCGGAGAAATACGCTGAAATACGCCTGAAGATCCGGAACTGGGAAACTCCTGATCAAATAATTCCCTCATCCTGAATGCCCGTGCCTGATAAAATGCAGCTGGATCGTAATTTGGGTAATGGGTTTTCGATGCAGGATTTTGATTGTCGGCAAAGTCTATTTGTTCCGTAGATAGTTCCGGAAAATACTGCAGAGAATACGGTTTCAGCGGGTGTCGGATTATCTCGTATTTTGCTTTCAAATATCCACTGTCCAGTTCATCGATTAAAGTTTGAATGATTGAGGAAGGATTGAGCTCATCATCTGTACGGTCGTTGCGTGAAACGTAACTCAGGACAAGATGTTTTCTCGTAGAAACCAGCGTTTCCAAAAACATGTAACGGTCACGCTCTGTCACCGAAACGTCACCTAATCGACGCTCCCGGAGGGCCTGTCCCTCTACAGCTGGATTTAGGTTTACGGGAATGTGTCTTAAATCCAGGTTGTCACGCCGGTACGGTGTTGGAAACAAACCCTCGCCCATCCCTAACAAAAAAACTGCCTTGAAGGGAATCGGACGCATTGGCTTAAATGATGAGACAGTGACTCCTTCTGCTAAATAATGCCCGCGATGCACAGTTGCAGACTGCTGTTTTTGCTTGAAAATTTCGAAAATAGTGCTGAAATTAAACTGGCGTGGACCGCTCTCATCTCCTAAATCCAAATCACGAAATGCAAGCACATTCCTCAACAAATTCTGGAATGCTTCTTCATCTGCTTCTTCAATTGGCCTGAGGTATGTTTTGAGCAGAGTCTGCAAGTAGCGCCCCCAATCTTTTCCGCACATTTTCCATTTTGGCAAATCCCTGGTATCGGCAATTAAAGAGCGCACTATCAACATAAAACGTGCGGCTTCTGCACTCCATTCTTCTGCTAGATCAACCGGCACAATCTGCTGATCGCCATTTGAGAAGATGCCGGTTCCTTCTTCTGCAGACACCATTTCGCCCAACGTCAAACGCTGAAAAGCCTGTTCCCAGTGGTAAATGTCATGTTCTAAATGAAGGTAGCCCTGCTCCTCCTGCGACTCCCTGTCGATGCCGTAAAAAACATTTAGTTCATCTGCCCATTGAAGCCATTGCTGAATTTGCAGCGGCTCACCATATGAATTTTTTCCTGCTGAGACTGTATCATCAAATTTCTGCAGAAAACAGGGATTGTTGATTAAACTGAAAATATCCCGCCGTGTGTATTCCGTGAAGCATAAACCCAAAAGGGAGTTTGCTGCATCCTCCAAACGGCTTGCACTTCCACTGATTCCGTCTATCAAGTGGTAGGGCAAATTGTAAATGCTTTCAAATACTTGTTCAATTTCATGTTGATAAAGCTCCATATCATGCACAATGAGCGCACATTCATTTAGCTGCAAATCTGGATCACGGCGAATCCAGTCCCAAATCAAGCTCGCCACTGTTTCAACTTCACGCCTTGGATTTGCGCAGGCGAGAACAACCAAACTTTCATCCTGCTCCAAATTAAGCGGTTCGGCACGGCGCGGTTCCCTGAATAAAATATCCTGCTGTAATTGGTTGAGTACGCTTTGCTGGGGTTTCTCTGAGTTTTCAGTCTGTGCCGCCGATGAATCTGCGTCCGCAAACCATGGTTCAAAACACCAAGCACTCCATTGATTCAGCAGTTTTATATTTTCACGTCCGGGCCGTCCCCAGGCCTGTAAGAAAGGATTATCCTCTTCATCCTGAAACAACTCACCCATTTCAATTTCTGTCTCGGACAAAACCTCATATTTTTCAAAACGTTGACGCTCTGCTTTTAGGGACCGCCGAGCAGCGGCTTTAGATTCTCCAAAACTCTGCACATCCTCCCAAAATTCCATACATGGATTGAGGGTATAGACATGAATATCACGCAGGTTCGCCAGCTGTTCAGTAAGTGCTTTTTGATGAAAGCTGGAAAGATATGAAACACCAAATATATGCAGAGGTTTTAGTTTATTATTTGAGGATTGAGAATAAAGAATAGAATTCCGCTGTTTTGACTCACTGCTATAAAGCCGGCAAAGCTGCGGTAATGTATAAAGTTCCGGCTGGAATTCTACTGATTCTGATTGACGGGCACTGCGGTTATGACGAGTCACTTTGCCTTCCGGACCAAAAAGTTCGCTCCAGAGTTCCCTCTGCCAGCTTTCTGTTCCAAGAGGACCTTGATCAAATGCATTTCGTCCTGCCAGCCAGTGAGTTAGAATTTCGTCGTTTCGGGAAAGTTCATATTCCATGAACAAATGCGTTAAGCGTCCGGCTAACTGATATAGTCGATGTTCTCCTGCTTCCGGACTTAGTTTTGTTTTTGGTGTAATGTAACTGCGAACCGGCAACCAGAGAGGATCTGAAGTTTTTAGCTTTTTACGTAATACTTCCAGCAGCAGGCACTGCGTGGTTTCCGATTTAAGCAGGGCGTAAAATCGGCCGCTCAATTTTTTTTGCAGACCCTCGTTGATGGCCTTTTCCAGCGTGATAAAACGCAGGTTTGCGGCAATTCCCTGAAATTGTGCTAGTTTGAGAGAGATCCATTTTTCCAGGCTGAAATTCGGCACCACTATCTCTGCCGAATCAAAAGGCTCCCGTTTTTCCAGCTCTTGTGCCAGAGGCACAATTAGACATTCCAGGCGGTTTGAATAGTGAAGGAGAGGCATTTTTCAATGATCAGATACCAATGAACAATGATCAAGCTGCTATGATCAATGAACAGTAAACAAAAATCAAATTGGAGAGAATTAAACCTCAGGCACCAGGTGTGCGGAACACCGGATTAATGACCTCAATCGATGCAGAATCCCGCAAGCGCTTCAGTTCCTTACTGAGCAGTGCCTGCTGCAAATTTTGACGGAGCTGCGCACTGACTTTGTCTTTCTGCTCAACTGCATTTTCTACTGCAAGAGTACGTTTTTTAAAGTGAATCAGGTCCGCACGATTTTCATTCAAGCTTAAGCCGAAAAGTTGATTTTGATTTAAATGCAAGCCCACTTTACGGAATTCTGTATTGTCACCCACTCCAGGCAGGAATCTAGTGTTTGCGGTAAAGGCCAAAGTTTCTGTTTTTAGTCCAAGTTTTTCTGCAAGGCTTTCAATGTTCTCACCTCCCTCAACTTGAGTCAAAGCGGTTTTTGCTGTTTCAAAGGCCAGTGATCTGGCTTTTTCAAGACGTACTGCAGTTTCGACATCCTCCTTTGCCTCTTCAAAGTCACGTGTGACCGGTTCTTTTGCTTGACTGAGACGGTAGACCACATGTCCCAAAATAGGATTACGTCTCCAGACACCCATTTCTCCTGGTTTCCGACTCAGTAACTCTGTAACAAGTCCTGAAGCGGAACCAAGTCCGGGTATGACCTGAGATTTGTCAAACCACTTTGAGATTTGCACCTCTTTGCTTAATTTCCGGGCTTCCTCAGTAAATGACTCTCCGGCAAGTCCTGAAATTCTGTCCAGGTCTTCATCGAGTCGTTTTTGTGCTCGGCTTTCTGCAAGAATACCCGTTATTTCATCTCGTGCTTCGTCCAAAGATTTTGTAATTTCCTCTTTAAGTTCATCGACTTTAATCAGGTGCAACCCAAATGGAGACTGTACAATATCACTCACTTCTCCTGCAGCCAGGGCAAAAGCAGCGGTTTCAAAAGCCGGCACCATTTCTCCGGGCTTAAACCAGCCCAAATCACCGCCATCTGCGGCAGTTCCATCTTCAGAATGCTCTCTTGCCAACTCCTCAAATGACGCTCCAGACTTGATTTGCGTCAGCAGTTTTTCCAACTGCTGCTGTTTTTCAGTAAGTGTTTCTTTCGGAGAATCCGGAGGAAGTTTCAAAAGAATGTGACGAGCCTTTATTTGCGGTGGAGTAACATAACTCTCAGTATTTTTCTTGTAGTAACGGCGTACTTCACGTTCGCGAACCTTGACAATATCTTTGTAGTAATCTGCTGAAAGAGTATAAAACTCAATTTTGAATTGATTCAAAGTCTGGAATTCATCCGGATGTTCCTGATAGTACATTCTAAGATCCGCTTCATTTACAGTGGTTTTGTCGATGAACATCTGTGGATCAAAAAACACGTACTCCACTTCAATTTCCTCAAAGTCCATGCGGTAAGCTTGTTCTACCTCCCTTGAACTGATCACCAGTCCTGCACTAAGAAGCTGTTGTTTTTTTGCAAGTAAAAGGTCTGCCCTCAGAGAACCTTCGTATTCATGACGCACAATCCTGTTTTGACTTAAAACAGTTTCATAAGTATCATAATCAAACTGTCCATTTTTTTGAAAAAACGCCTGCCGGCTGATAAAGTCCTGAAGTTCCAGATCTGTGGCCAACACGTTGAGTCTATCTGCATCCGTCAGGAGCAGGTACCGGTCAATGAGTTGGTTAAAAACTTGTTGACGCAGATTCAGCTGTTCTGCAAATTTTTCTGCATTTTCTCCAAACTGTTCCTGAAAGGCACGCATCCTGTTTTGATAAGCTTCACGGTATTCCTTGAGCAAAATTTCCTGATCGTTGACTTTTGCCACAACTTCCTTGCGGTCACCAAAAAAACCGCCTACTCCAAACGATAAGACAAAAGTGATGGCAATAACGCCCATGAGAAGTTTGAAAAATATGTTTTTTGAATATTCTCTTAATTCCTGAATCATCCGAGTCCGTTTTTATTTTAGTTTTTAATGTCAGCTTATTAGTAGTATGAATTAATCTTTAATTAGATTAGATTTTAATCATTCTTGCAAGTCAAACTCAGTTTCTCCAAGGAATATTTCAGAATTAACGTTATTGTCTTCAAGGGCCGGAGTGTTATTTTTAGTTCGTTTTCAAACGTGTGTATGATAAAATAATTGTCCCTGGTAACAATCATGATTTCACGATCCATGTAATCAGTCTTCCGCAGTTAGAATTTGCTGAAGCCCTTCAAAACCATTTTATCGTTTTATGCAAATCGCATGAATGACTTAAAACAGAAAATCCGTAGGATGCCCGACTTTCCGGCACCCGGAATTCTATTCCGGGACATCACAACACTGCTTGCTGATCCGGGAGCTTTTAACGACGTTATAGAGCGCTTTGTTGAGCATTATCAGGACGAAGCGATTGACCTGGTGGTTGGTGTAGAATCACGGGGTTTCATCATTGGGGCACCATTGGCTTTGCGTTTGGGAAAGGGCTTTATTCCAATCCGGAAAGCAGGAAAACTGCCCGGACCAACTCACGGAGTTGAATACGATTTGGAGTATGGTACAGATCGGGTGGAAGTTCATCAGGACGCTATTCCGGCAGGAAGCAGAATCTTGGTGGTTGATGATTTGCTGGCTACAGGCGGTACGATTGAGGGTTGCTCAAGACTGATCGTACAAGCCGGCGGAGTCATTGTCGGATATGCCTTTGTAATTGAATTAATAGATTTAAAGGGTCGGAACCGCTTGAATCGCCCAATTTTCACTCTTGTCAATTTTGAGGGAGAATGAAACAGGTTGCATCCAAAACAGGGTTTACTGATTATAAAATCCGGCCCTTTGAAACCATTGCCGAGCAAGTCCGGAAATGGCGGGAAGAGGGCTGGAGCCTGGTTTTTACCAACGGCTGTTTTGATTTACTGCATGCAGGTCATGTCAGGTATTTGCAAACCGCAGCAGACTTTGGTGACATTTTCATCCTGGGCCTCAATTCTGATACGTCTGTCCGGAAATTAAAAGGCCCAACTCGTCCTATCATGCTGCAGGCAGATCGTGCGTTTTTGCTTAGTGCACTGGAAGTAATCGACTGTGTTGTGATTTTTGATGAAGAAACTCCGGCACGATTAATCGAAACAGTGATTCCGGATGTTTTAGTAAAGGGAGGTGACTATATCGCAGAAGAAATCGTCGGATATGACACTGTTACAAAAAATGGAGGCAGGGTGGAAATAGTTCCCTTTTTAGAAGGTAAATCGACATCCGGCATGATCAACTCAATAATGGAGAACACATGATTGTTGTTACGGGCGGAGCCGGATTTATCGGCAGTAATATTGTCAAGGGACTGAATGATGCCGGAGAAGAAGATATTCTGGTAGTCGACAATTTGAGTAACGCGGAAAAGCACCTCAACCTGAACAGCTTGTCGATTGCAGATTATCTGGACAAAGATGATTATTTGAACAGCCTCAACAAGTTTCAGAACGTCAGTGCAATTTTTCATCAGGGTGCCTGTTCATCTACAACAGAGCAGGACGGCAAATACATGATGTCCAACAATTACGAATATTCCAAAACGCTGCTCAACCATTGCCTTAAAAACAAAATTGATTTTCTTTATGCTTCCAGCGCCGCAGTTTACGGCAATGGAGAAAAAGGATTCGTAGAGGAACGTGAATCTGAGTACCCGCTGAATGTTTATGGTTTTTCCAAATTTGCCTTTGATAATTATGTCCGGCTCATTCTGCCAAAAGCCAAAAGCCAGGTGATGGGACTGCGTTATTTTAACGTTTATGGTCCGCAGGAAAATCACAAGGGCCGGATGGCATCAGTCGCTTTCCATCTTTTTCATCAGCTTCAGGAAACAGGAAAAATGAAGCTTTTTGAGGGTAGCGGGAATTTCCGGCGTGACTTTATTCATGTTGCAGACACAGTGAAAATTAATCTCCATTTTTACGAATCCAAATCCAGCGGTATTTTCAATTCCGGCACCGGAAAAGCCCGGAGTTTTGAGGATATTGCTACTACTCTACAACGCCTGCACGGCAGCGGTGAACTTGAAACTATTCCCTTTCCGGAGGATCTTCTGGGAAAATATCAGGAGTTCACGGAGGCCGGACTGAATAATTTACGCCAGGCCGGTTATACCGGGGAATTCATCTCTCTTGAAGAAGGTGTCGGGCAATATTATCAACTGCTTTCTGCCAACGATGGACGGTATATTTGAAAGTACCTACAAAAAATTCGTCTAGCAAAGCTCCCGATTCCGAATTTTCCGGGTTCAGCGTAACAGAACTGCCCGGCTTTCTTTTTGTTGATCATATTGCAATTGCAGTTTGTGCCGGAGAGCTGGAAGCTCAGTTGAAAATGTACCTGCTGATGGGCTTCAGAGAACTGCACCGTGAAGAAATGGGCGGTACGGACCAGGTTCTGGAAGTTCTGCTTCAAATTGGAGAAAGCCCAAATTTGATCCAACTGCTGGAACCTCTCTCTGCAGAGTCTCCAGTACAAAAACAAATTGACCGTAACGGAGGGCGCGGCGGATTGGCACATGTTGGGTTTCGGGTGAAAAGCGCGCAGGCTGCTTTTGACTTTCTCAAAGCACAGGGTTTCCGGATTGTAGATGATGCCCCACGTCCCGGTTCTCGCGGCACAACCGTCTTTTTTATTCACCCCAAATCTCATCAGAATGCACCTTTTGGCGTGCTCTATGAAATAGTCGAAGATCCAAAATAAATTAACAGGAATGAACTCTGAAAAGAAAATAGTTTTAGTAGTTGGAGGTGCAGGATACATTGGCTCGCATGTTGTAAAAGCACTGCGTGATGCAGGAAAATCACCAGTGGTTTTTGATAATTTAAGCAGCGGACTGCGGGAAAACCTGCTGCCTGAAATTCCATTTATTTTCGGCGATACTCTGTTTCCTGAACAGCTAAAGCCAGCCATGAGTGGTGTGGATTCAATCATCCACATGGCAGCCCTGAAAGCTGCAGGAGAGTCGATGACAGAGCCGGAAAAATATGCAAAAAACAACATCTCTGGAACGGTCAACCTGCTCAATACTGCAACAGCAGCGAAAGTTAAATATTTTGTCTTTTCATCCAGTGCGGCAGTTTACGGTGCGCCTCAATACCTTCCTCTGGATGAGAAACATCCCACGGAACCTTTGAATTTTTACGGTTACACAAAACTGATAGTTGAGAATCTACTGTGCTGGTACAGCCAGCTCAGAGGAATGCGCTTTTCGAGTTTGCGCTACTTTAACGCTGTAGGCTATGACGTGGATGGAGAGTTGAACGGGTTGGAGCACGAACCGAATAATTTACTGCCTATTGTGTTGGAAACAATAATGGGACGGAGAGAAAAAGTAGAAGTTTTCGGCACCGATTATGATACTAGGGACGGCAGTTGCATACGTGACTATGTTCACGTTAGTGATCTTGCGGATGCACATTTGCGGGCGCTAGATTATTTGAAATGTGAAAATCAGGACCTGGTAGTAAATCTTGGTACATCCAAAGGCTTGAGCGTCTTGGAAATTATGCAGATTGCCCATGAAGTTTCCGGTGCGGAATTTAAATATACACTTGGTCCACGGCGTGCCGGCGACCCGGCAGTTGTGTTGGCCAAAGCTGATTTGGCTGCAGAATTCCTCGGTTGGCGGGCAAAACACAGTGACGCTCTAACCCTGCTGGAAACATCCTTGCGTGCTTATCGTCAAAGTTAGTAGTGTTATTTGAAGGTCTAAAAAACCAATCTTTGAGCACTTTTTATAAAGAGATAAAAATGCGCATTCCAATATTGATTATTGTCACCCTTACACTGGGAGCATGCACCATTAAACCTGTAGAGACTGTATATTACAAAGAAAAAGATGTAAAAGAAATTGCTACACGAAGTGCATCCTCAACAGCTATCAATGCAATATCAGAGAAAACCCCCAATTTTGTTGGAGGCTCTGCTGATCTTGCAGGATCAAATAAAACTACAATGAATAACAGAAATATATTTCAACCAAATACTCCTGATGGCACTAATATTTATTTTGGAATAAGAGAACATGCAATGGGAGGAATAGTTTCAGGAATTTCTTTACACAAAGGATTAATACCTTTTGGAGCAACTTTTCTGGTTTTTTCAGACTATATGAGATCTGCCATTAGATTAGCTGCTTTAAGCAAACTACAAGTTATTTATGTTTTTACACATGATTCAATAGGTTTAGGAGAAGACGGGCCCACACATCAACCTATATCTCACTTATTATCTTTGAGATCTATACCAAATCTTACTGTAATAAGACCAGCAGATTATAAAGAAACTTTGTCTTCTTGGCATTTAGCAATGAAAAGAAAATCTGGTCCCACGGCTTTAATTCTTACACGACAAGATGT
>ENA-UPTF01000324-UPTF01000324.1-marine-metagenome-genome-assembly--contig:-NODE-324-length-34685-cov-2.865667_pt1 | contig 34685 bp, 25 predicted proteins | sample MGYA00238166_ERZ767019 | MGnify/ENA primary metagenome ERZ767019 (study PRJEB28930, sample SAMN06266391) | marine metagenome | isolation source: Sea water from 250 m depth | place: Atlantic Ocean | study... | reverse complement strand
TATTATATAAATAGATATTTCTTAGTTTAGTGAGTTTTTCAATATCTTTGGGAATGGAACCAGTGAGTTTATTACTAGATAAATGTAGATAATCAAGCTCAATAAGCTTGCCAATTGTTTCGGGAATGGAACCTGAAAGTTCATTATCACTTAAATTAATAGACCTAAGTCTTGTCAGGTTTCCAATGCCGACAGGAATGATTCCTGTGAGTTGATTATCACTCAAATTTAAACTTCTCAAATCTGTCAAGTTCCCGATGCTTTCGGGGATAGTGCCTGTAAGTTGGTTATTATCTAAATCCAGATATTCAAGTTCCTCATTTAAGTTGCCAATCGTTTCTGGGATGGTGCCGGTGAGTTTGTTACCATAAAGGTATAGAGCATATAAATTTGTCAGGTTTCCAATATTTGCGGGAATGGAACCCGTGAATTCATTAGAACTCAATTGTAGATATCTTAATTTTTTTAGATTTCCAATTGTTTCAGGTATTGTACCGGTAAGTTCATTACCGTATAAGCCCAAGTGATCTAAACTATCCAGATTCATAATAAATTCAGGGATAGTACCGGTGTAATCATTACTGCCCAACCATAGAGTTCTCAATTTTGTAAGGCTGCCGATAATTTCAGGGATGTTACCTGAGTAATCATTATTACTCAGGGATAGACTTTCTAGATTGTATAGTTTTTCAACTCCTGCAGGGAGGCTACCAGAGAGTTTGTTATTATACAGATCAAGAGAGCGCAACTGTACCAGGTTTCCGATACTTTCAGGAAGAGTGCCTGTAAAATTATTATCACCCATATGCAGAGATCTCAGACTGTCCAAGCTGCCAATAAACTCTGGAATGGTACCGGTGAGTTCATTATTATGCAAATATAGCGACCTTAGTTTTTTTAGATTTCCGAGAGATTCAGGGAGGCTGCCTGTGAGTTTAGTGCGATATAAATCCAGAGTTTCCAGTGTTGTCATCGTTCCAATAAAATCAGGAATTGGGCCTGGTGTGAAATTATTATTACCTAATCGCAGGTACTTTAGTTTAGTCAGGTTGACAAGAAATGAAGGTATGCTACCAGTGAGTTGAGTATCATATAAATCCAGATTTTCCAGTGTTGTCATCGTTCCAATAAAATCAGGAATTGGCCCTGGTGTGAATTCGTTATTTTCCAAGTCCAATGTTACCAGACTGTCTATGCTGCCTATACTATCTGAAATGGCTCCTGTAAGGTTGTTATAACCCAAATTTAGCCGTTCCAGTTTTTTCAGATTGCCAATTGTATCTGGGATTGAACCGGTTAATCGATTGTTGTACAAACTAAGGTATGTAAGTTCAGTTAGGTTACCTACACTTGCAGGTATTTCACCTTGTAAACCACTATAATAAGCGCTTAAATATGTGAGTTTACCATCCTGCCATGTTTGGTATCCCAGATCCAAAGGTTTTACATTTAATCCACTGTTCGCAATCAAATCCTTTAAAAATTTTAAGTTATCTGTGAAATATAGCTTTCCATCAATCAATTGATAATCACACTCTTGTTCACCCATGTAATCAGCAATACAGGATGGAAATGGTGGACAGAAACTGTTATTATCAATGCTAAAATTGGAATAGTCTGAAAAGTCCAGTGTCAAATTACAGATGCTCTCTGGGATCTCACCTGTAAGCTTATTATTATTTAATTTTAACCTGGTCAATTTTGTTAAGTTGCTGATCTCTGTGGGAATTGATCCGGTCAATTCATTATTACTTAAATCCAGCTGCCACAGTTTTGTCAGGTTTCCAATAATTGCAGGAATCGTCCCAGTCAATTTGTTACCACCTAATATTAACGAGTCTAGATCTGTCAGGTTAAATACTGAAGTTGGAATGTCACCACTGAAGTCATTATTTAATATACCCAAGTGACGTAAACTTGTCATATTGCCAATAGTGGAAGGAAGCTGGCCACTTAAATTATTCACTTGTGTTTCATCCCTATTACCAATCTCTAATTTTTCCATTTTCGTCAGGTTGCCAATTTCACTCGGCAAAGATCCAGTAAAGCCACAATTCCATAAAGATAAAAACTTTAAATTGGTCATTTTAACAAATGCTGATGGGAATTCTCCACCTATGCCAGAATTATCGTCAAGGTCTAAATGTTCTAGGTTTATCAGGTTACCCAGTTCAATTGGTATTGTTCCTGTCAAATTATTATGACGTAAATCCAACTTATTCAAGCTTGTTAGGTTGCCGATTTCAGATGGAATCGAACCTGTCAAATCATTTTCACCTAAATTTAATATAGTCAGATTTATCAGGTTTCCGATCTCAGATGGAATCGATCCTATTAATTTATTCTGGCGTAAATCCAATTCCGTAAGATTTGTCAACTTGCCAATGTCGGTGGGTATTTTCCCTGAAATACCACCGCCACTTAAGTCAAGCTTGTTAGTATTCGCTATTGAATAACACTCACCCCACAAGCCAACTTCACCAGCGTCACATATTAGACCGCTATTTTCATACCAGGCGATCTTGTCATCATTTTCTGAAGCTGATAGAACATCAATATCACCATCTCCATCCACATCCGCCGCATAAACAGAATGAGCCATATCAGCTTCACTGGAAATAGTGCGCGCTGTAAAATTTTTCAATCCATCATTTTCATACCAGGCAACCTTCTTATCATGGTATGAGGCCGAAAAGACATCCATATCTCCATCTCCGTACACATCCGCTGCATAAACAGAAAAAGCCCCATCAGCATCAGTCGAGATAGTGTGAGCGGTAAAACTTTCCGAACCATCATTTTCATACCAGGCAATTTTCTTATCCTTGTATGAGGCCGATAACACATCTATATCTTTATCAAAATCCACATCCACCGCGTAGACCGAATAAGCACCATCAGCATCCGTTGTGATAATGTGAGCCGTAAAACTTTGATTTCCATCATTTTCATACCAGGCGACCTTGTCATCGGAAACTGAAGCTGATAAAACATCCATATCCCCATCTTCATCCATATCTATAGCAAAAACAGAACGAGCCCAGTCTGCGTCGGTCGTGATTGTGTGCGCTGTAAAACTTTCAGAACCGTCATTTTCATACCAGGCGATCTTATCATCAGTTTCTGAAGATGATAACACATCTATGTCTCCATCTTTATCCATATCGACCGCGTAGACCGAATTGGCCCCCTCGGTACTAGTTGTGATTGTATGAGGCGTAAAACTTTCTGATCCATCATTTTCGTACCAGGCAATCTTGTTATCCTTGTATGAGGCTGATAACACATCCACGTCTCCGTCTCCATCCACATCTATAGCAAAAACGGAATTGGCACCGGTTGCACTGGTCGCGATGGTATGGGATGTGAAACTTTCTGATCCATCATTTTCATACCAGGCAATTTTATTATCCTGATAGGAAGCTGATAGAACATCCATATCACCATCTCCATCCACATCTATAGCAAAAACAGAACGAGCCAAATCAGCATCGGTTGCGATGGTGTGGGTCGTAAATGTTGGCTGCGCAACCAAAAGAGAAGAAACCGAAAGTATAAATAGAATATTACTGCGCATCAATCATCCCTTTACCATATCCATTCAGAGGAATTGACTTTGCATCGGGGTCAAGAATAATACTTTCCTGGTTAATACTAAACTCCGTCTGCCCCATGGATCGTGCATTAAAACTAATTAAAGCGATATCCCCTGTTCCACTGACAGAGTTGCCGCCTGGTCCAAGATAGGTAATATAAATTGTCAGAACACCATTGCTGGCATCATCTTCAAATATGAAGAATGGCGAATTTCCACCTTCGAAAAGAGATCCTTGTGTTACAGATTTGACTGAAAGTTTATTGGAATCATAATTCACTTCAATCTGGGCCATGCCTATCTTTTCAAGCTTCATGGCATAAACGTTCACTCCTACCGTACCGCCAACTGTGGTCTCTACTCTACTGGGATGAAATACAAGTGCGGGAGGGAAAATTCCTTTTTCAGCTGCTGATTCCAAATCTAGAGAATTATCAAACAGTGGCTCATGTAATTCACAAGAAATCATAAACAAGCAGCAAAGTATGATAATTTTTTTAATCAAGCGCAATATAGAACCTCAATTGAGGGCTTTTCAGTTGTGGGTTATACACCAAATCAAAACCGGATTTCTCAACAGCTGCTTCGTCTCGAACTTGTCCAGATAGATAAGCATGCACCATATTGAAAACCCAAACGGCACCACCAGCATATGCAACCATGAGGAGCTGATCATTCGCCGCGGATTCCTCATCCAGCACTTTTCTTACTTCAGCTTTTAAATTCGCAATTTCTCCGTGATCGGTGGCTGCCTCGTAATTCGGATATATGATTTCCAGTTCATCATAGGCATCTTGATATTGAGTATAAGTCAAGTAGGCAGCGCCACCAATTGCCAATTCGGACCCAAGCCAAATCCATCCCCATGCTTTTCTTCCTGAATAGAATTGCCCCCACCCTGGTAAAACGGTAGAACGTAACAATGATCCCAATTTGGCTTGTCGAAGTCTTCTTGCTGCTTCTCTTGCCGCTTCTGCTGCCCTCTGTTCAGCCAACAGTTGTGCTTCTCGCTCTTTTTCTGCTTTTTCTTCCAGTAAAGACTGGGGCGAAATTTTATTCATTAAATTCCAGGCAAGCAGTCCAATCTCTGTAATTAATCCATTTGGATCACCATTATACAAGGATTTCCTGGATTCAACAACACTACCGGTTTCTACAGATATTAAATCAACCTCCATCGTAAACCACTCTCCTGCTTTGATAACAGACCCTATAACGACATGATCTACTCCTAAAAGATTTCCGATTTCCACTGCACATGATTCGTTAGTACAGGTTTCATCTGATACATCACGCTCCTCAAGTATTTCTTTTACAGTCTCTTGTGAAACGATGGCACCTACTGATTGGGTGTTTTCTAATGCAATAGTGAATTGATCTGTGAGGACCTCTGACTCTAATACACTGATTCCCTCGTTTTCAAATACCAAAACAGCCATAGTATTGTAAGGTCTATCCTGTGCAATGAGCAGGACATTAAAAATGAGAAAGAAAATGGCAACCTGTGCCTTTATATATTTTACATTGATCTGCATATTAAAACTGATTAAATATATACATAGACCAATGAATAAACATATTAGTGAATATTATTAATTCTAAAGCCTATCTATAATTACAATTCTGATAAATAATAAAGCAATTTTTCTCTGCAAACTATAACAGCCAAATAAATAAGCTATTCGGTATAGTAGGGTTTAAATCGCTCAGCCCTCCATGTCCAAATTGTAATGCGACCCTGGTATGAAGAACGAGACTCACTTTGATAGGTAGTAATAAGCTCATCATCAAATTCATTCACTTCTCTTGTGGAACTCCACATAATATTTCCAGCATTATCATAACGTGTATAATAACTTATAAAACCATCCCATGTACATTCGCTGTCTATATTTCCATTTCTACTTCGTTCCAAAATTCTATTCCTATAATCTGTATCCCATTTCCATTTGTCTTCATCAATAATATTTCCACTAGAATCATATCTTTCTGAACTCAATATCCTAGATGCTTCATCAAATGTTTCCTTAAATAATAAAACACCTTTAAATGCGTCATAAACTTTCACTTCAAGACTGTCATTAGACCAAACTGTTGAATCTTTTTTTACTAAATTACCAGAAGAATCATATTCCTTGAAGCTCAGTCTTTTATCCTTACTTCTTTCATAAACTCTTTTTGTACCTTTAGAACCATCTGGCTTATAATATTGATATTCTAAACCATATCCATAATCATTGTTTTTTACTTCCAGCCATAGATCATTATCTCTATATCTACTAAAATTATTTCCATCCCATACAAATTGGTGAATACTGGTTGTTCCATCTGGATAATGTATTACATAGGATGCTGGTTTACCAACACTGTATCCATCCATTTCAGGTTCATCATCTTCAAATGCGTCGCAACTCAAAAGAAATGGTGCAATTAGTATTAATTGGATTTTTTTCATCAATTATTCTCCTATAAGCATTAATAAATATAATTAGTTCTATTTAATGACAAAATGATATTCATCACATTAGAGACGTTTTATTTCATTAGTTATCGCAGCCACTTTTACATTCTTCCATAGTCTCAAATGGAACCACTCCACCGCATCCACCCCATAAAAATTCCTTACAATTCTCTGTATCCTGATCGTAATAATATCGTGGAATTGCAGCTAAACACACCCCAGGGTCAGGGATTAAATAGCATGCGTCATCCAAAGGTTCAGATTTATCACATGCCATCAAAAATAAGATTAATTTGAACCATAAGTGTTTCATTTTATAAGTTGTTCAAAAGCAAATTCGTTAAGTATTTCATGCCCACCCTCAAATAAAGTCAGGCTAATATTATGAGAGTCTTTAAACAAGAATACTTTCCTTCCTGATATGAAACCATAATCGCCTAAAGGTTTTCTATATTCTAAGAGTGACAGTTTTTCTTTATCTGAAACGTATTTGCTCTTATCTTTTTCATCTATATCATTCAGCACCTTATTATAGAAGTTAATTGAGTGCGTAATTGGAATTACTCCATTACCAATTCCATCATAGACTCCAGTAAATATATCTAAACTGGAATAATTCAGTTTTTCTTTTGGTGTTTCCCAGTATATCGGAGATTTTTCCTTCGCTTTCTTTTCATTTATTACTCCACCAGTCGATTCTGTACACGCAAGAATATCATTTGCATATTCTAGTTCTCTTATCTTTGTTTCATCGTACCATCGAATTAAATCAACCAATGGAACCCAGGATGAAAATTTTTTAATTCTATGCTTAGATTTCATAAACATAGCAATCGTTGCATAACCACCACCACTTGTGCCAATCATATATATTCTGGAAGTATCAACATTGGCATTATTTATAGCAAATGCAATAGAAGCATCAATATCTGTAATTGCTAATTCACTACAGCATGCATTTTTACTATTATTCGCGCCCCTAAAGTCAGGGTGTATATAATTATAATCTTTCTCAGCCGATTGCACATTGATTGAGTCAAACTGCGTATAGTTGTAACTCCATGTATGTAAACTTACAATTAGAGGCTGTGGAAAATTGGATTTTGTTTTATAGAAATATGCTTTTTGCAATACCCCGTCAATGGGAGATTTAATATCTACAATTTCAAACTCATTACTCCAATTTTCGGAAGTAGTTTGAGCATTTACTTTTAAGAGATTAAGAATTAAAGCAAATATTGTTAACCTATACTTCATATAGAAAATTACATAATAAACTACCGTAAACAAAAAAGCCCCACGCTTGGTGAGGCTCAATTGATTATAATTCTTATAAGAATTAATTATTCATTGCCGGGACCAGGTGAGCTAAGATCAGGCCGAAACTTAACAATCTGTCTCATTCTAGATCGTATAACTTTCTGATAAATTTTATTCAAACGCTCTGCTTCAGCTTTTCCTAACACTTTTTGCATTGCTGCCTTAGCTCCTACCCCTGCACCCGCACTACCACTTATATCTTCCATTTTTTTCATTGGGTAAGCCCAGATCCAAGTATCTGGATTTTCTCCAGTTACTACTTTATATATTTCATGTGATACATCACTCTTATTTGTTGTTTTTACCTTTTTCATTGCTTGCAAAAACTCTAAATATTCCGAATTGGTCCCAGGAACCGTGTAATTGTAAGATATGTGTGCCATTTCCCACATTGCTGGATTATAGCTTACTTCAGGCAGATATACCCAAAAATCAATTGAATTATTATTATCACTATATGGTAAAATATATTTGTTATAATGATCAATATCAGCCTGGCTTCTTACCCTATCATCAAATGCTTTCCAAGTATGAGGACCAGAAAACCCCATTAATGATCCAGCATTAGGCCCACTTATCACATCAAAATGATATTCTGGCCAAGAACCTTGACCATGAAATTTTGCTACATGATCCGCCAATCCTTTTTGCAATTGTTTTAGTTTACCATCTTTAGGTGTCATGTACCAAGTGCGCCATACAGTCCGTTCATTATCTTGGGCACAGACAAGGCATAGTGAAGCGATGTATATAAATGCTAAAATTGCTTTTTTCATAATTAACCCCTTTTGATTATTACTATTAAACTACAAAGTATACTACTTATACGCCAATTTATCGATGGAAAAGCGGAGAGAGAGGGATTCGAACCCTCGATATGGAGCAAATCCATATACGCGCTTTCCAAGCGCGCGCCTTCAGCCACTCGGCCACCTCTCCTAAATCATTTTATATAAGGAGAAAAATTTTAATCTACTTTTTGTTCAGTCTGCTTGGATTCAGCAGTTTCTTCTTTATTATCTTCCGAAGGTTCTTCCAAAACCTTTTCTTCTATAGCTTGATCTTCAGTTGTTTCTTGATCGAGAGATACTTCCTGATCAGATTCCTTTTTGGATTCTTCAGCCGGAGTTAATTCTGTTTCATTATCCTTTACAAGTTCACTATCAGTATTTTCTTTTTTATGTTTTTCCTCCGATGGTTCTTCAGGAGTTTCTTCCGTAGTTTTCTTTTCAGAGCCCTCCTCTGAAATATCATCAGAGGTAGTTTCTTCAATATTTTCATCTACAACATCTTCTTCTGCTAATTCTTCCTTGCTATTTTCTTCTTGGGTCTCTTGCACTGTAGTTTCTTTTTCCTGCTCTTCACTGACTGGGTCCTCTGGCTTAGATTCTTCCTTTTCTTCAGCTTCTTCCTCTATTATAACAGAATCTTCTGTAGCTTTTGATCTTGAATCAGTTTTTCCATCAGCAGGAATATCGGCAACCTCTGAACCTTCTGTAGGCATTGCAATATCAACAAGGTTTGCTTCATCATCCATTCGCTTTAATGCAGCATCTAGATTTTCACCTTTATTCAATGCAATTGTAGTTTCATTGAAACGCCAAAACCCTTTCTTTTCAGAGGGAACACTTTTCACATATTTGACATACGTTAATTCTTTTTTACTTTGCTTAGACGATTTATCTGCAAAACTTTGTTGCTTTTTAGCCATAAATACAATTCTCCTAATGCATACTTATCTGGAAATAGCCGGCGAATTTAAGGTCAATTTTCCATTTATTATTAAATTATTCATAGCAGTTCTACTTCTCGGGTCGCCATTCATATTCCATCAATTCGCCATCCTCCCAGCTACGAGGTTTCTTTTCACCAGTAATGACACGCATGTGTGTATTATCCAAAAATTCCATTAGACTAATTCGATTCTTCTCAGGGTTCTCCATTTCCAACGTCAATATCCATGGTTTCTTATCAAAATTAAATGTGAATTTCCCTTTTTCCTGGTCACTGATTTTCGTCCCTAGTGATAGGCCCTGCATAAAATTGCCTTTAATTTTAGTTTCATCCGGTTCAAATACCCAGATGACTTCAATAATTTGCCCTTTGTAATACCAATTACCTGCCATGCTTCGAATATATTCAATTCCCTCTACATTAACCGGTTCAGCTTGGTTACCAGCAAAATCCTGTGCTTCAACTGATAACGCATATACTACACTAGCACTCAAGGATTTATCTATGGGGAGTTTTGCATTGGGATATACCCCACCTTTTAAGTATTCATCGAATAGCGGAATTTTATGTTTCGTCACATCATCCTTCAGCCCACCCGTTCTAGACCAAACCATAAAACCATCTTTTAGGTCTTCACTAATTTCAATGGATATTTCAGTGCCCATCAAATTGGAATTTGATTTCGGGTTGTAAATTGTAATCACGGGTCGAGTTATATCATATTGTACACTGTCAACCACTGTGGATTTTGATTCATTCATGGCCAAATCGATACCTTGAAATACGATATTGTAAATAGAACCATCATTTAAAACAGGTGGATTCTTTGGAGCTTTTGGAGATTCGAATATTGTTTCTAATTCATTGCCAGTAAGATCAAAAGTAACGGGAGAATTTGGATCAGAATTCCCGCCAATTTGTGTATACACAAATTGACCAGAACTCAAGCTTTCAGAAATGTGATATGCCACATTGAGGTTATTTACTGCAGATTTGGGTATAGGGTATTTAATAGACAGTTCTGGAGGAATATCATCATATACCACACTCATAATAAATTTTTTACCCGTATTGCCTGCTTTGTCTGTTCCTTCCAGTGTAATTCGATACATAGCATCAGTAACTAGATTCAGATTGGGTAGAGTGGAATTATCATGTGCACCCTCATTTAACAATTCTGTTGTCAATTCAAAAGTATGAGGTGCATCCGGATCAGCTTCACCACCCATATGAATCCAGGTATATTTTCCACCAACCAGTTCTTCGTTAACTGTCCATGTAATTAATTGAGAATTAACACGGGCGCTGGTAGTCGGTAAAACTTGGGTAAATTTTGGTTTAGTATTATCAAAAGTAACATTTTCAGTTAAGGTAATTACTGCCTCATTTCCAGAACGATCAATCGCAGTGGTAACCAGTTTATATACAGTGCCATCTATCAAATCTGCCTGATTATAGAGTTCACCTTTTGTAAATATACCCTCTTTTAATTCATCACCTGTTAAATCAACTAAAATGGGTGTTGAGCCATCATGAGGCGTCCAGGCGAGGTTTCCCATAATCAATGGTTCATTCAACTCATAGCTTACTTCCTTTACATTGATAAAGCCATTAGTAACAGGAAATAGTCCAGTAACAACTGGAGGTACATTATCAAAATAAATTGTTCCCAACTCATAGGTTGATGCATTACCTGCCCTATCTATACCATAAAAAATAACCCGATAACGAGCACCACTTGTTAATGTTGGTGAAGGATCAAAGTTGACTTCCGGATAATTTCCATCTTGGAGTTGATCTCCAACTAGTTTGGATTCATGAGTTTTTATGGGGTCTGTACTACCTTCAACCCAATTCCATTCAACTTTAGCCTCAGAAAGCACTTCATTTGTTTTTAAGCCTAATATAGTATTATTGATATAAGAATCTACAGCGGGAGCTGTAATAGCTATATCAGGAGCAATATCATCAAAGGTCACTCCGGTGATTTCTTCTGATTTTCCTAAGTTTCCAGCTAAATCCTCTCCTTCAACAATGATATTATAGGTCACATTACTCACTAAATTTGTGAGCGCATTTATATTAATACCAGTTTTCTGCCCAATGGATAGCTGATCATCTTTGAGTTCAATTTCATGTGGACTCATGGGGTCTTCTATACCACCTCTTCGATTAAAAACAATTTTTCCCGTTTTCATTTGTTCCTTCAAATCAAAATCGAGAAGTACTCTGTTATAGAATCCATTCGATAAAGGTTGATTAACAATAATAACCGGAGGAGATATATCATATTTGATATTATCTAACCTAACTCCATCTGCTACATTTCCAGCTAAATCTTCTCCAGAGAAGTCAATCTGGTAAATAGTACCATCATTCAAACGAATATCTGTATCAAACGATTCTTCAAAATGATTCCCCTGTTTCAAGCGCTCACCAGAAAGTTCTACCACATGGGGACTATCAGGATCTTCCGTGCCTCCAGTACGTGTAAAAGATATCTTTCCTTTTCCCATTTCCTCCGTTGATGAATATGTGATCGACACAGTATTGACATTGGAACCCGGTGACGGACTACTCAAACTTAAATTCGGTGGCAACAGATCAAAGAAAACATCGTTAATCGGTGTGACCTTCCCTGGGTTTCCAGCTTTATCAAATGCCTCTATGGTAACCCGGTAGCGACCACCATCTGCCAAACTAGATGTAATATCCAGATCATAATCAGAATGTACGCCTTGGGTCAATTCACCACTTGAAAGAACGACGCGATGGGGTGAATTCACATCTATAGTACCACTGGTTTGCTCAAAGACTACTGTTGCATTTTGCAGTGCTTCATTCGCCATATATGAAATAATTGTCGTTTTAATTTGCTCAGAATCCAGAGGTCGACTAATAGATATCTCAGGTGCCTGGTTATCGAAATTGACATTTTCCAGTTTGATGGTTGCCGCTTCATTACCAGCAGGATCACTACCCGAGAATTCAATATTATAAATGGATCCATTCACTAAATTGGGTCCATTAGCCAATTGTTGATTAATAAAATTACCCACCATTAGCTCCTTTCCCGATAATTCAACAACTTGTGGAGACTGTGAATCTTCTTCACCGGAAATCCGGGTAAATATCATGGTACCATTGGCCAAATTTTCACTTAATGAATAACTTAAAGTATTATCGTTTATATATCCATTATTATTTAATTTAAGAATATCTAGTACTGGTGGTGTAATATCAAATGTTACATTATTAACCTGCATAGGATTAGCATCATTCCCTGCCAAATCCGTTCCATTGATTATCAAATTATATGTGGCTCCGTCGACCCATTTTAGTTCAGTAAATATTTTATTTTCAAAAACTCCCATTTTTCGCTCTGTTTCATCCAAGATAACTTCTTTTAGAGAGCTTGGATCTGCTATTCCAGCTATATGGGTAAGCTGAATTTTTCCTATGGCTATATCTTCGCTAATCGAAAATGAAATGGATTCAAGATTCACAAAGGAATTATTTCCAGGTATTGTAATAGCCAGAACTGGCGGTTCATTGTCATAAATAATGTTCTTTATAATCGCTTCTTCTGCGCTGTTTCCTGCTGCATCGACACCTTCAAAGCGTATATTATATATCGCACCATTTGCCAATCTAATAAATGAGGCTGGTAATTTACCCCCTTGGGTACCTTTATTCTTTTTTCCTCCTGCCAGTGTGATCATATGGGTTGTTTTTGGATCAGATGAACCACCAATATGATCGAAATAAATCTTTCCTTCGGCCAAATCCTCAGTAAGCGTATAGGTAATATCGGCTTCTCGTATGTATTGGCCATTCACTGGAAGGATATCAATAAATTCTGGTGATATTGTATCGTATAACACATTATTGACAGACATGGGTTCAGAGGCATTTCCCGCAAGGTCAGTTCCTTCGATGGTGATGTTATATTGAATACCATTAATCAATTCAGGCGGAGATGAAAAGTCAAAATCAGCAAATTCACCACCGGCTAACTGTTCTCCGCTTAATACTTTCAAATGAGGCGCTTTTGGATCATTCCCTTGTGCTATTTCCCAACGGATGGAACCCATTTTGATTGGTTCATTAATGTTTAAATTAACTTTGGTATGATTTATTGGAGCATCTGGGAGAGGATTCTGGATAGTTAAGGTTGGAGGAGTCACATCAAACATTACATTATGAATTGTATCGGAAGTTGATTCATTCCCAGCACGATCTAGACCAATTATTAATATTTGATAGGAAATCTGCTCTTCAGTTTCTATATCATAATTTTGAAGAGTATGCATTCCTTCTCGAATATCATTTTCCCGTAAATCATATGTAAACTTATCATTATTACCATTAATCCATATCATTTGTCCTGATACTAAAGGTTCATTCACTTGGTATTTCACATCAAGAAAATTGACAAAACTGTCTGATTTAGGATGGCTAATAACTATTTCCGGCGGCGATATATCATAGGTAATATTTTCTATTCTTAACTCATCAGAAGTATTTCCTGCAAAGTCAGTACCAATAATTGAAACATGATAGTTCATACCGTCAGTTAAAGAAACGCTATTTAATAAAACTAAAGGTTCACGGGTTCCTGCGTTTAACTCTATATCAACCAATTCTGATTCTAATTTTGTTTCTTCATCCATAGTGGTAAAGGAAACTTTACCGGAAGCAATATCTTCCGATAAAGTCCATCCAAGATCAATATGATTGATAAAAGCGTTGCTTTCTGGGTAAAATGCTGTGAACTCCGGTGGTGTAAGGTCTATCCTTATATCGAGCAATCCCGCCGTTCTAGCCATATTTCCGGCCCTGTCTGACCCATTTAAGGTTATGGAATAAGAATATCCATCTTTTACATCCGGAATATATAGGTCATCCGAACTATAAGAATCCATGCTCAGAATTTTTGAATAAATAAATTCAATGGGCTCCGATTGTTTATCGCTACCTACTCCATACCAATTAATCATAAAATCATATATATCTTCAGAAACTTCAAATAATAATTTTGTTTCAGTGGTAAAAATATTTGATTCTGGATAAGTAATCACAATGGCAGGTGGCGTTACATCATAAAGAATATCATCTACTCGAACTGTATCGCTCTGATTTCCAGCAGGGTCAAAAGCAACATAAAGCAACGAATAAACCGATCCATCGATCAGAGTAGGATCATTGGTCAAGGCTAACGGCCCTAATTCCTTACCAAGTAATTCATCATTTACTAAATCGATAGTATGTGGTGCACTAAGATCTTCTTTTCCGCTAGTCCAGCGCCAGATCATTTGGGCACTTTCTAATAATTCGCTATTGGTAAAATGAATTTGTTTCTGATTGATCGCATCTCTTTCTCTTGGACTAATAATAGACAACTCTGGTGGCGTAAAATCATATTGGAGACCCGGCACAAAGGCTCGCTTTGTTTTATTTCCAGCTCGATCCTGTCCCGTAATGGACATGGTATATAGTGCGTTTTCAACTACGGTTGGATTATTCGATAATTCAATTTCTATATGATCACCTGATGTACGTTCAGATGCTATAAGAATCGCGGTATAAGGCGCCAGTGTGTCTTCTACCCCTCCAAGCCACATCCATTTAAATTGGCCTTCATGTAACTCCTCAGATAAGGTATAAGTAACAGCGCTGGTTCGCGAAATTGAACGTGGTAAAGGATAGGTGATGGTGATTTCTGGCGGAGTAATATCATGTAGGACATTTCCAATAATAATTTGGTTAGATTCATTTCCTGCTGGGTCAAATCCAATGTATGCAATCGTATAAACACCCCCGTCAATCAGAGGTGGTACATTTGCAATAACCGCTGGACCAAACTCATCACCGTTCAATTCATCTCCATCAAGTTCCATGACATGAACACTGTCTGGATCTGCAATACCATCAGTCCATGTCCAAGTGATTGTGCCTGATTCCAATAACTCACTATTTGAAAAGTGGACATTTTTGTGATTTACTGCATCACCATAATTTGGACTATACCATGTTAATTCTGGTGGCGTAAAATCATATTGAAGACCCGGTACAAATGCCCTGGCTGTTTTATTTCCAGCTCGATCGCGACCCGTAAATGACATGGTATAAAGTGCATTTTCTACAATGGTGGGGTTATTTTCTAGTTCTATTTGATTGTGTGGACCTCCCTTTTTTTCTGTTTCAATCAAAATTGCAGTATAGGGCGCAAGTGTATCTTCTACTCCACCAAGCCAGATCCATTTAAATTCCCCTTTAAATAGGTTTTCTGATAATATATACGTCATGGCAGTAGTATTGGATATAGAACGAGGAAGTGGATATTCAATTACTATTTCCGGGGCAGTAAAATCATATAACACCTCTGAAACAATGACCGAATCTGCAATATTTCCAGCTCGATCTGATCCGGAAAAAATGACTGTATAAATACCACCATCTCGCAAACTAGGCATATCCGCCAAATTAATACTGTCATGCAGGCCAGACGCTAGTTCAACACCATTTAAATTAACAATATGAGGTGCATCCGCATCTTCAACTCCACCAATTTGTGACCAAGAAATTGTTCCTTTATGTAAATTTTCTGATATATCATAGGAAACAGATTGATGATTAAGTGCTGCACCGGAATCGGGATAAATTTTAGTAAAGACAGGTGGTGTTATATCATATAAAACGTTCGTAACGGTAATCGGATCACTTTCGTTTCCCGCTAAATCTTGACTGGTCAATAGAATTGAATAAATACCACCATCGGTCAAAATAGGTTCATTCTTAAGGTTAATATGAATTTTTTCACCAGGCAATAATTCATCTCCAACAAGTGATACCATATGTGGTGAAAGTGAATCAACCTCTCCATCGATTTGTGTCCAAAGAAATTCTCCCGCCAGTAATTGTTCACTAGCGGCATAACTGACAGTGGCATCATTAATTGCAGCATCATTAAAGGGATAAATCATTGTTAAAACAGGTGGTTCTATATCATAATGTATGGAATCAACTTTTACGGTTTCCGATAGATTGCCTGCCAGATCATAGCCTACAACTTTTAAAGAATAAATACTGCCATCGTTCAGTTGGAAATAATCTGATAAATCAGATTCAACTTCGAATTGGACCGTGTCAGAAAATTCATACTTATACGGTGAATTCTGATCAGGCGCACCTGCCTGCCACTCAGCAATGATCTGCCAGGACTGAATTGGTTCATTTGTACTTATATTGACTAGTTGATGATTGACCCAGTCATTATCGCTGGGACCATTAATTGTTAATACTGGAGGAGTGGTATCATATATTACATCCTGCCGAATACCCGGATTGGACAAGTTGCCAGCAAGGTCATAAGCATAAATTTCCGGATCGTACATAATACCATCCACAAGCGCAATTTGATTTCGTGGATTAAAACGATCAGTAAAATAAATCTCTTTAGTTGTTAATACGACCGTGTCCGATTGGATATGTGCAAAATTGGAATCAGGGGACCAAATAATGTATGCAGAATCAATGGGCTCCGAATGGGTAAAACTCAGGGAAATATCTTTTATATATTTGTCCATTTCCAAAGTCATCACAGGCGGGCTTATATCATAAGTAATATGATGGATAATCCGTTTGGTAGCCATATACCCTTTTACACCTTCCCCATTAAAATGAACGTTATATATTACACTGTCTATTAATACACTATCCTGATCCAAAGAGATAGTATAGTCTCCGAATATCAGCTGTTTTAAATCAACTCTAGCACTATCTTCTTTTCCTGGCTGAACCCAATTGATATACCCCCATTTCAAGTCTCCATCCAAATTATAAGCTACCGTACTGTTGTTGACAAAACTGGAATCAGGTGGCCCTGTAAATTGAAGTACCGGCTCTGTACCATCAGGGCTCAATCTTACGTCCATAATCAATACACCATTAGAGTCATATTCGAAAAGGTGGGTGATATTTGATTCAACATAATACTTATAAAGAAATTTGTGCATAGATTTGTTATCGGGTCGACGGAACCATTCATCCCGTGTTACACGACCTAAAGGGTCATAATCCAATTCTTTTCCACCGTATTCGAACGCATCAACATCATAGAATCGATAATTTTCTGGTTTATCGATTGTATTCATATCAGACGTGGTAAACCGGTCATCCCATTTTTTGACCGAATCCACACCAAATACCCATTCGATGTAAGATAGAGATTGAGGTTCTCTGCCAAAAATGGTTTGATAGAATATATGCCCTGAATCATCTACTAAATCCTTTTGGCGAATAGTAGTACTGTTATCGACATACGAATATTGTTCCTGGGCCGTTACAATTCCCTGCTCATTTATATTATTTTTTATAACTAATCGATCTAGTTGATCATATTCCGCTTGAATATGAGGTTTATTAATCACCTCAGATTTGGGAACGTTGTGACCCGTAATAAAATCATGTTGATTCAAAAAGTATTTTATCTGGCGCTGTCCGGCCATAAGGAAGAGTAAAATAAGTGTCAGGACTGTGAGTTTGACGGGTTTCACAATCCTTGAATTTATGAGATTAGCGGGGCTTTAGGAATGGGTGAATGAAGGAAATAAATGAAAATCGATTATAGATCTGAAAAACCCAAAAATAAATTAGGCGTTGTTGTTTTCTTCGGTTCGGCGTTTTTGGCGCAGTTGATCCTTGGCTAGTTCCCGCATATCTGCAACCGTATCAGATTCATCCATGATTTCTACTCCTAAAAGCGTTTCAATGCAATCTTCCAAAGTCACAATGCCAGTTGTTCCACCGAATTCATCCTTGACGATATACATATGCGATCGGGTTTTGGTAATTTTATTTAACACCGATTCAACTGTCTGCTTTTCATATACCGTATCTACTGGTTCCGCGATCGTCTCCATCTTTTTCTCAAAGAAATCATCTGCCATGGCCTCAAGTAATGTATCTTTGTATACAATACCAATTATGTTATCTATATTTTCCTTATAAATCGGTATTCTTGAAAAGTTAAGGTCTTCATGTTCATCCATAACCATCCGAACTGTTTTATGATGCTCTAATGCAAATATCACCGATCGAGGGGTTAAAATTTCTTCTACAGGGATTTTTTTTAGTTCAAAAAGATTTTCGATAATATCCGACTCGTGTTCATCAATAGAACCCTCATCTTCTCCCATTTCTGCCATAACGGTTATCTCTTCTCTGCTAACTTTTTTTGATTCATCTTCATCAGGCGTTATATTGGCCGATAAGGCCTGGCTCAGCCACACAAAAGGAAAAGTCAATATCATTAAAAAACGAATAATATAGGATGCAGGGCTGGCAAATCGTTTCCAGTATGTTGCACCAATTGTTTTGGGGATTATTTCTGAAAATACCAAAATACAAAAAGTTAAAATACCTGAGGCTACCGCTACATACCCTGAGCCGTAAATTTGAAGGGTCTGCGCCCCAACACCGGCTGCTCCTACCGTATGAGATAAGGTGTTTAAAGTAAGTATTGCTGCAAGAGGACGGTTGATATCGTCTTTAAGAGCCTGTAAAATGATCCCGCTCCGATGATTATCTTTCACCAGTATTCCAACATGAGAATGGGTAACAGATAAAATGACTGATTCAAGGACAGAGCAAATAAATGAAATACCAAGCGCTAGAAAGAAATAAACAAGTAATGTGGACATTTTCTAAACTGAACTTACATAGAATCAGTACTAGTCAACCTACCTTTTTGAGCACGGTCGACAACAATCCACATGGGTAGGTAAATCAGTGCCATGACAGCAAATGCTCCAACTGCAAATGTAATCAAGTAATATGGCCATTCACCTATGAGAAATGGACTGTCGCCTCCAGGTTTCTGGCAAATAAACCAATAGTTAGCACTGTCACCAATAATTTTGTTTACAATCCCCATAATAAAAATGAAACCGCTTGTAACCAGCCACACATTCAATAACGATCCTTTCCTACAGCGCATACCTTCAACCCAGATCAGCCAAACTACATTTAAAATGATTAGCCCGTGGGATAAATAATTCCAGAATACGGATATATCTCCATACGGCCATCGGGTTGGATCTGGAGTAATGATTGACTGGAAAGCGCCAGCTAAACCCCAAAAATATGATAATTCAAAGGCAGTTTGGTTTTTTGTCCACAATGCATATGAAGTCAAAAAAAGACTGAGTCCGCACATATGAAGCGGTAGATCTTTGGTTAAATCAAAATCATTAATATATAGTTGAAAAAAATCAAAAATGATATCCTGGAATACCGTAATTACAGCAAGGAAAATGACCATTCCAAGTCTCTGGCTTTGGTTTAAATATTTTTTTCCTACGATCGGTACAAATAGCCAAAAGAATATACAGCCGATCAAATAAGCATTATGCTCAAGACCAAAAGTGGGAAAATCAGCTGGCGACATTTTTCGAAAATAGATTAAAAGAAAATATGTGCAATGAATTATAGTAGTTCAAGTCGATATTTTTTGATATGCTTTGGCTAAATATACAGCACTGCCATCTTTGAAGGCATTGTAGATTTTTGAATTCCTCACACCAGAAAAATCACGAAAAGCCGACTGAAGAAATTTGGGGACATGCAAGTCTATCATTTCTATTTTTCGTTCATGTATTTCGTCTAGTGCCTGCAAGACCTGGGGTGTAATAGTTTCTTCATAAATACAGTTTAATTCCGGAATATTAAATGCGGATTCGGTATCTGATACCATGTCCTCACCCCGTAAATCAACCCAACTTAAATATCCGCTCGGCTTTAATACTCGAGCCGCCTCTTTCACAAATACGGCCATATCACCATAACAATGCGAAGATTCGACATTTATCACCGCATCAAATGATTTATCATCAAAAGGCAGTGATTCCGCGTCTCCTTTCACAAATTGAAGATTCGTTACTTCCTTATGAAGGTTAATAGATAATTTCACAGCTGTAGCTGAATAATCCAAACCTGTCATATGTGATGGATTGTGATATTGTGCAACAAAGGATGCTCCACCACCACGACCGGAACCTATTTCCAATATATGTTTTCCTCTAATAGGAATTTGAGAAGCGGTATAATCATAGAGCTGAATAAAAAGACGGTTGCTTTCATCTTCTTTTTTTAATTCGAGATAGGTACCATTACTAGGTGTATAACCATAATTCATAAAAGACCAACCTGTATTATGGCCACGGCGAGCTAATCTTTGATACCACCATTTCCACATGGCTTTTTGAAATCCAGGGGATAGTCGAACTATTAAGATAAATATTTTTGCGAGCATCTAATTGACGTTAAGAATAATTATTACTTATTATCGTGTTAATCGATAAATCAGAATTGCTGCACGTGCGGTTGTTTTTGGGAAAGAAGATAAATCCAGACTTTCATTCTCAGAATGGGCACCGGAACCATCCGGTCCCATGCCAGCCAGGGCTGCATCCACGTAAGGTGCCACAAAGGAAATATCTGCTGCACCGCGCTTACTTGGGTCAAGAGGTTCCAATTTCCCATAACCAAGATCCATATTTACAGACTCAAGTTTACTTAATAATGCATAATTAGCTTTGGTGGGCTCCATTGGAGGATAGCTGGTATTGAATTCTATTTTGGCTGTTGTTCCTGGGAGGTTTCTCGAAGCAATCTCACGCATAGCCGCCATTGCTTTTTCTAACTGGTTTATCGAGATTGTTCGAATACCACCATGGACAGTTACTAACTGAGAAACCACATTGGTTTTTCCAAAAGCTGTTCCTCGCGCTTTGATTGGATCATATATAACATCTGTACCTCCTAACATAACACCTGGATTGAAGGTTAAATATTGTTCTTCGGATAACTCTTCCCTAAATGCATTGATAATACGGGAAGCCTCGAAAATTGCACCATAACCAAGTGTTTCACCGAATACTTGAGAAGAATGCCCTTGAATACCTGTAGTTGTTAATATCCATGATGAAGAGCTGCGGCGGGCAATCGTACCTGTTTCCATCCCATGTGCACCCTCAAATCCCAGTCCGATATCGGCCCATTTCCCTGCTAAGATCAATTCTTTTCGGACGATAGATGAATGAGCACCTAACTTTTCTTCATCCCCAATGAACGCCAATGTCAAGTCCATGTCCTTTAAGGCATCAATATGGTGTAATGCTTTCATTGTATAAAGCAACGATACATCTCCACTTTTCATATCAGTAACTCCGGGTCCATAGGCTGTATTTCCATTGCGGCTAAATTTCTGAAATGGATGATCGAGCTCAAATACTGTGTCCAAATGACCAACCATTACAATCTTTTTACCCTTACCGCCCCTCATTTCAGCGAAAAGATGTCCTGATCGTTTAATGCTGTCTGGATAAGTAACCCAGTAAGTTCTAAAACCAAGTTTATCCAGTTCCCGTTGGAATATGGCGCCTACCTTTCGATTCCCTTCGATATTCAGGGAACCGCTGTTAATATTGACTACCTTTTCTAGTAGGTTAATGGCTTCACCCGAGTGCTTTTCTACATAATTAAGGATTTTCTTTTCTGTTTTGGTTAATCCATTTGCATATCCTGCACAAATCAGAGTTAGCCCAACCATCAGAATTGTATATTGTTTTTTCATGTTTTCCTTTTTTGAAATTTTCAAAAATGTTATGATATTACTTTATTCACTGCCTTAGCAATTTCAACTGCATTGGGTGTATCACTATGAATACATAGCGTTTGGGCATTAATTGCAACTTCATTTCCGTCCACTGCAATTATTTTCCCCGATACCATCATTTCTGTTTGTTTGGCTGCTTTTTCCGGTTTAGTAATCAATGCATCATCATATTTTCGGTTTCTTAAACTTCCATCTGCTTCATAGGTACGATCAGCAAAGGCTTCGGCCATAATTTCTAGCCCCATTTGATCAAATACATCCAGCATAATTGATCCTGCAAGCCCCATGACTTTTAAAGATGGATCTACCTGGGTAATAGCTTCACCCAGCGCATGGGCCACAGTTTTATCTTTGGCCGCCCGGTTATAGACGGCACCATGCGGTTTTACGTGTGAAATCTTCACTTTCTGATCTAGAGCAATATTATTTAGTAATTGAATTTGATCTCGAATCGAATCGGTTAATTCGTCAATATCCATATCCATATCTATTCGTCCAAAATTTTCCCGATCCGGATAACTGGGATGGGCCCCTACTTTTACTCCTTTTTGCTTAGCAAGTCGAACCATTTCACCCATCATAGCTTCATCGCCCGCATGACCGCCACATGCAATATTAATGGAAGTCACATAATCCATCAATCTTGAATATGTTCCGTCATCCAATAAACGAGGGATTTCACCCATATCACTATTGATATCCATATTTATCCTTGTTTTTGCTTTCTACGTCCTAATTGTACAACAATCATCGACACAATAAAAGGAACCAATCTTTCCAATGGATTCCCTTCCGGTTTAAAATCAGAATAATAAAATAACAACGTCATAAAAAATCCTACAGCCATCGCCGCAAAAGCATAATATCGAGGTACGCCTCCCTGCATTCGACCAAGTAATAAGGGCCCAAATGCAGCGCCCATGGCTGAAAATGCGAATAATACACGACTGTATATACTTTTATCAATAAAAATTGCCATCATAACTGAAACTATACAAATGATCGCCACCACAACTCGTGTATAGTTTAAACTGTGTTCTTCTTTTTTACCTTTCAAATCGTGGCTAACACTGGAAGACGCAACTAATAATTGACTGTCTGCAGTCGACATAATTGCCGACAGCACTGCCGCTAATATGATTCCTGCCAATACTGGTGGTAATAATTGATTGCCTAGCACTATTAGAATCTGTTCATGCCCAGCAATCTCTGACAAAATTCTACCAGCCCAGCCTAAGGAAATCATACCTGGATAAATTATTAGTGCCCAACCAATAGCAATTGTACGCCCCTGCTTTATTTTCTCCCCTGGTTCAATAGCCATAAACCGGTTCACTACATGTGGCTGACCGGGATATGCAATCCCAATCCCCATGGTGCCCATGACAAACCCGAGCGCAACAATACCGCCCATGCCTGAAGGCGCCGCAAACGCTGATTGAGTAGATAAATCAGATACGATTGCGCTAAATCCCGCCGTTTTTACAGCAACTATGGGTAATATGATCGCCGATAAAGCCATCATAATTCCCTGGAGTGTATCACTAACACTTACGGCCCAAAATCCGCCTAGAAGTGTATAGATGAGCACGATAAGCGCTCCAAGCATGATACTGGTATTTTTATCTATACCAAAGGTAGATTGAAATGATTGTCCAGCCGCATCAAACTGAGAGGCGATATAAAATACAAAACAGAATAAAATTATCACCGATGCCATCCAGCGTAGTGGTTTTATTGATTCACCGCTATCGGATGTTGCCAACACATCTGTTAGAGTCAATGCACCCATTTTCCGGCTATGGACGCTAAGTCTGGGCGCAATATAAAACCAATTCACTAAAAATCCTGACAATGTAGCCGGAAACAACCATATAGCAGGCAAACCCCATAGGTAGGCCGCACCACTAACGCCCATGAGAGTCCAAGCCGAAGAAGAACTCGCAGAAGCGCTCAAAGCTGCAACCCAAGGTCCCAGTTTACGTCCTCCCAAAAAATAATCTGAAGTTGAATGGGTCCTTTTGTTGGCCCATACGCCAATTAAAATCAATACAACCTTATATACAATTAAAGTGACCAGAATGGCGGTGGCATTATGCATGGTTGTTCTTTAAACTTTTAATGAATGCTTCTTGTTCAAATTTTAATGTTTCAGCTTCTTCTAAACTAACAGATTTAAATTGAATATGATCACCAGGTTTCAACTGCCCTACTTTACATAAATCAGAAGTAATCACATTAGCAATTTTAGGATATCCGCCAGTAGTTTGGTGTTCCACAAATGAAATAATAGGCTGTCCACCACCAGGTATTTGAATCGCGCCAAGCGGTATTCCTTCTGTTATTATTTCATGTCCACGGCTTGAACGGATAGAATCACCGGAGAGCCGAATACCCATGCGACTGGATGATTCGGAAACGGAATACGTATTATCGGTAAAGGAATTCCATGAATTATCATCAAACCATTTTGACTGTATACCTCTATTAATTCTAATTATATCACATTTTTTATCAAGTTTTACTTTAATATCTATAACCTGGGTAACTTTATTTAAATCTCCAATTGATACGGCATCTTTTTTTTGCAAGGATCGTCCTTTATAGCCACCCAGTCCGGACACCACATGGGTCGTTTTAGCCGATAATAAATCCGGAACATCGATACCACCCCTGGCCGCTAAATAACAACGGGCACCATCTTGTGTAGGACCAATTGTTAATATTTCATCCTTTTGAACATATTTCCCTTTATAGAAAGGAAAATTAACCCCATTCAAATCCGCCTGAAACTCACTCCCTGATAAGGAGATAAATGCATCTGCTGTAAATTTATACTTGCCGCCAACTAATGTGACTTCAATACCCGCAGCATCTTCAGGATTTCCAACCAGAAGATTGGCAATCCTCAATGAAAATGCATCGGCCGCTCCAGAGGAAGATATACCTAAATGCGCATACTCATTCCGTCCCAAATCTTGAACCGTATCCTGCAGCCCACCTCGAAGAACTCTGATACTCAATTTATTTTCCCTTCATTTGATCAAATTCATCTTGGGTAATCGAACGAAAATGAAGTTTATCCCCAATATTAACCAGACTGTTTTCGGGATTATTTATATTAAATATAGGCAATGGTGTACGTCCAATGAGATTCCATCCTCCTGGAGATTCAATGGGATATATACCGGTTTGATTATTCGCAACCGCTACTGAACCCAAGGGTACTATTTTTCGAGGAGTATCCAAACGCGGTGTAGCCAATGTTTCGTCCATGCCTCCGATATAAGGAAACCCAGGTGAGAACCCAATAAAATATACCAGGTAATTCCCCGCTGTATGGCGTTTTATCACCTCACCGGAACTCAACCCCGTATATTCACAAACGCGCTCCAAATCAGGGCCATATTTGGCTCCATACAGTACTGGAATTTCAACTGTATTGTATTTTTCCTGCTTTTGTTCCTGAAATTCACTCCAAAATTGTTGGACCTTTTCCAAAACAGGATCACAGCTAATATTTTTGTCAAAGGTAACTAATACGGAATTGTAGCCGGGATGAACATTATTGATCCCATTAAATGATTGTCGTAATAGTTGATTAGAAAAGGAAAAAACCTGCCGATGCAGGTCTTCTGAGATGTCATCCCCAAATTTAACCAAGATCGTACAATCAGAGGCAGGAATGAATTGGGGATATAAGATTTTTTCGTCCTACTTTCGGCTGAGCATCTCTCTCAGTTCTAAATGCTGTTTAATTTCTTCTTTATCCCGCCAAACTGGTCGCAGCTTTTTCTCCGAATAAAACTTCAACTGATCCGTTCGATGTTTTGATCCTTTTTGGCTGGCGTTACCATAAGTTACTAAAGACATTGCCTTTGGTTTATCTCCAAACTCAATGATCGCTTGATATGAATCACCTCCAATGGCCATAAATCGATCATCTCCAATTGGTACATAATTTGTAACCCGAAATAATCCATAAGGGTCACCTGGGCCACCATTAGAAGGCAGATCAACATCATCACGTATTAGACGATAGACATCTCCCCAGGGAATATCCAATCGGCCATATACTTTTAAAACAGCTTCCGCAGCCGATTTTAATGATTTCAAGTAATCCATAGTTGGATTGAGACCTACCGGAGTATCCATCGCTTGTTCTTCCTGCCATCCTAATCGAAAAAGTTCATCTTTATCAACATAAAACTGTACTGTATCTATCCATGCTTTGAATAATACTGCCCCTTTGCTATCGCTATTTGTCTGGCGATCCCAGTTTGATAAAACCCTTCTAGTTTCGATAATTATTTCATCATTAGCATTAGCAGTCAGTTTTAATAAGTCATTGAGAATGCGGTCTGCCAGTTCCATTCTAGTATCCATTTTGTAATCCAAGAGCTCTTGAAAAGTTATGGATTTATCCTCAAAGGCCATCCGCGCCGATCGTTGGGCGCGGAAGTGCATAAAATTCTGAGACATATACCCCGGATAGTCATGGCGGCTGATCGCATTAGGAAAAGTAGTAGTCCAGGGTGGATCGTTGGCATTTTGAAGCCAACCACTTTCAGGATCAATAGATTTGGGTAATTCATCATAAGAATGCGTTTTATCCCATTTCGTATCAGGTAAGTCTCCGGGCACTACCCCCAACCAATCCCAGTCACCTTTTGGGCGAATTGGTGTACGACCACCGAATACATGCATAATATGACCATCCTTATCCGCATACATGATCGTGAAATATGGATTTTGCAATTGACGCACGGCATCCTGAAACTCTTCAAGATTCTGTGCTCTTGACATATCAAAGTATTGACGGAAAATATAAGGTTGGTCAAGTCCGACTACCCTTAAGGCATAAGCTTTCCCATCTTTTTCACTTACAATCGGTCCATGAACAGACTCCCGTATAAGAAATTCTTTGGAATGGATATTATCTTCGTCATCTTTCACTTTTATTGTTACTGAACGCTTTTCAAAATTGAGGACTCCGTCACCCCACTTATATCCACCATCTTTCAGGCTTAATTCATAAAGATCCTGCCCATCATGAACATTATTAGTGTGGGACCACCCCAAATTATCATTGAAAGCTACTCCCAAAAATGGCATTCCTACCAAACCAGCTCCATAAGCATTCAGATCTCCAGAGATTGTATGCGCCTCAAACCATGTGAACATATCAGACCAATACAAATGCGGATTAACAATCAACATAGCATTACCCGATGCGGATCTGGAAGGGCCTATTGCCCACGTATTTGATCCACGATCTTTAACCATAACACTGGGATCAAAATTCACATCTCGAGGATTAGTGACAAAATGAAAAAGAATTACTCTTTGAAAATGGGCAAGACAATCCTCAGGTCGCGCAGGCAGTATTAATTGGTGCACATCATCGATTTCATCGGGATACGTCTTTGCGTAAGCGTTAATGCCATCAGTAAAGGCTTCCAGCATTTTCCGTATATCTGAATCCTGTTTTTCCAGCCATTCGAGCGATCTTTCCACCACATTATGGGTATGCACCCATTGATCAGATTGCAGGTGTTTTTCACCAAAATATTCCGCACCTTGTCCTCGTGCTTGGGCATATAATTGCAACAATAGATTTCCATGATTCCGCATTTGTGCCCAGCCATAGGCATAAAACATGTCCTCATAATCGTCTGCAAAAATGTGCGGAACACCATATGTATCCCAAAGGATTTCAGACTCTTTTACAGGGGATTTATTGCATCCTAATAAAAAAATGCAGCAAACATAGAAAATATATTTATAATTCATCAGATTTCTCATCCTAATAGTTAATCTAAGCGTCTGATCGTAAAAAAGAATTTATTCCGCGATTTGCGATACTGAATGTATTGGCACGAGCCAGATATTCCCCTCATCATCTCTTAAACGATAACGGGTAGGATAGTGGACTATATCCTCTAATGCAAGTTCAACACCTGCACTAATGTCACCCTGTACCTCGTGGTGATCTTTCAATAATTTAAATTTGGTTCCGGCTTTGACACCGCCATGTTCGTCCGATCTTTTATGAAATTCTTTTGTTGTTGCCATAATAATCCTTAATTCAACCATCCAAATTATAATTTTTCTCCCAATTGATACAATCCCAGCTTACAATCTTTTATTAAATTCTTATCAATAACATTATGGCAAAAGAACAATATACAATCTTTGGGATTAATGGATGCGCTACTGTATTAGAATCCCGTAAATACAAAATTACTGATATTTTAATCCAATCCGGCAGTCCGGCAGAACGTGATGGAAAAATCACCCATGCCTTAGGATACCATGGTGGTCATATTAAATTTTTACCCGCTTCTCAATTTAAATCTCAATTTGGAAAATGGCGAACCCAAGGAATCATTGTCCGTTTCATGGGAAAAATTGAAACTGATCTGCCTTCATTCACTGACCAATCAGGTAATATTGGCTTATTAATTCTAGACCGAATTGAAGATCCGCAAAATCTTGGCCAGATCATACGAACAGCTGAATGTGCAGGTATTGACGGAATCATCATTCCAAAACATGATAGTTGTGGTATCACGGATACTGTTATTCAAGTAAGCCAAGGCTCTTTTACTCAAGTGTCGATTTACCAGGTGAATAATCTTCACCAAACCGTCACAAATTTAAAAGATGAAGAATTTTGGGTCATCGCCATGGAAAACAGTTTAAACGCCAAACACTGGCACCAAGTTGATTATAAGGGAAAAGTGGCCATTATCGCTGGAAGTGAAGGTCGTGGAATTAAAAAACTGGTACTGGAAAAATGCGATTTTTTAGTTACAATTCCCATGCAGGGAAAAACCAATTCTTTAAATGTCTCTGCTGCTGTAAGCGCCGTATTATTTGAACGGTTACGGCAATTATCCGCCTAGGGACGGATTTTCATTTCAATTCACGAAAAGGATTTAAAATGAAATACTGATACCAATGCTTATGTTTGTATCGTCTGCCTTATAACTTTGAATGTAATAATTTCCATAATCCCCTGCTTGATCAGGTGTTTTATCAAAATTAACCATTCCTTTACCCGTATTGGTAAAAGTAATCGCTTGCCCTTCTGTATAATACCTAGGATCATATTTCATGAAAACCTTTGGCGCTGGTTGGCTATCATTTTTATAATTGTACTTAATAACAATATCCAACCATTCGGCACCAGTGCTCACAGTTATTGTATTTAGCCAGTTGGTAAGAACATCATCACCCGCTGGCTGATAATAATATTCCGATACATAATAAATGTTTCCGAGAGGAAGTTTCAATTTTGGCCGTATTGATATCCTGCCGGTGCTCACAGGTTTTAAATCATTGTTGTCTTCATAGGATGTAACACCTAGAGAATCACCATAATCACCATAGAGATACACACTATTTTTACCAACAATCTCTTCCTGCTCCGATAGATAAGCTGCACTAATAGATAATATATCACCTAGGACTCGATATTTTGCACCGAGTCCAAAGTTACTTCGATCTTTAATTCCCGTGGCATTATTGTATGATTTTTGATAGATGATAAACGGAGAGAATGTTCCATTGGCCCACAAATCAAATTTAAAGACAATACTTTGATCATCTTCATAAGGCTCTCCTTGCCAGGTAGAATTATTTTTTTCGAGTGAAAAAAGAAATTCTGAATCTTTTAAGGTCATACCACCCAAAGGTATATCACCATTGGCTGTTGTTGCCCAGCCAATATTATAATACTTATAATCAGTATTACCTTCACGACCATAATAGCCACCTGTTGCTTGATGCTTCCAAGTCTGCTGCGCAGACATGACACAGAAGGAAAGTATTGTTATGATTAGAATTTTACGGCTCATGGAATCAACTCCTTAAATTGATAGTGGAAATATTACATCAATCAAGGATAAAAAAAATAGGGCGAAAAATTTCGCCCTATTTTATTAATTAACTAAAATAGATCTTTAGTTAGGGTCGGGATCAGGGTCTTTATCTGAGCTAAATGCTGATTTAAGCCAGCCTAATAGGCCTTTTGGTTTTTCCATGCCATCTTTACCAGCTCTCATTTTATCCATATCAGCTTCACTCACAGGCGCTGTCGCTACTTTTGCGGGTGCGTCTTTAGCAGTTAGACCCATATTGATATCTTTTGCTCCTGCTTTACCGGCTTTGCCAGCATCTGAAATAGATCCAGTGTCCTTGCCAGTTTCTTTGTCTACTTCATCTTGTGCATACACAAAGGAAACTGAGGAGACAAATAACATCAGGAAAAAGATTTTCAAAGTACGATTCATAATGAGCTCCTTATTATGATTTTACCTAATAGAGGACCTTCCTCTATCTAGGCTTACACCAAATTACCTTATTTATAATCTATGTTCAAGATAGTATTTTAAATATGTGCCCCAGATCACACCATAGTTTTTGTCGTCAATAAAAAACCGATAATGTTACTCAAAATAATTTGACTGAGTTTATTTATCCTTTTTTTCTTTATTCCGGTCAGAATTCTTAAACAAATTTTCTGCACCGGAAGCAACATCATCGAAAAAATTCTCAAATCCCTTAAAAAAACCCGTTCCAGTCTCTTTTATCAAATCGTTTAGCATTTCGACTGGATTCTTTTCTTCCTTTTTATTTTTAGGCATTATGATATCCTCACTTTTAACCGAAAAGACATTATGAAAAGTGAAATCTAGTTTCAATAGTTATTGATATTATCCTATTCATTAAACATCTCGTAAATCATTTATGATTTGTCGGTAAATAATCCCATGGCAATTGATCAGCAACACGTTCCCATGCCATTTCCCCATTCTGTTCAATCATAAATGTTTCAGTATACCTTCCTTTTTTATCCACAAGTACCTTTTCTTTATTTAAAGTAATAAAAGATGTCTGATAAGGTTTAAGGGTCTGACCTCTCTGTTCCGGAGTAAAATTATGTTCTTCCGATTCCTTTGTATAAACAATCCTCATTTTGCCTTTAAAAACCAAGTATAATTCATTCTCATTTTCTGTTAAAAACATAAGCGTATCCGAACCCAAAGGTAGGTATTTTGGATCATAACGACTGAAATTTTTGGGCAAAGATACCCTAAACCCTTCTTGTATTAAAGGATCGTTCCTGGTACCCGCCATCCTTTCCCAATATTGTATTTCAACTAAACTATCTGCTTCTACATCAAATCGAGCGTCAAACCTTGAACTCAGTGTATAAAGAAAATGACGAAATGATCCACGATAAGCTAACTTTCGATTCTTTTCCCATTCACGTAATTGTCGAGAGGATTCTGGCTCCATTTCTTCGAAAAAAGAATCACCGGCATAGCGAATAATTCTTTTATCATCGCTAAAATGTTCCAGGGTATAAAATACTCGATATCCCAAAGCTTTATTTTCAATAATAATCGGTTCACTGGCAAATGCTTCAAGGACATGCTCATTATTCTTAAAGGATATCACATAATCATTCATAATACGGCAATACTCAGCATTCCAGCTCATACCTAGAAATGCTGATTTGAATCGTCTATAATTTTTTTTCCACTCTCTATTTGATTTGGCCGTAACGACAATTTCTTTCATTCGAATCGGTTGGGAAACAAGTTTAAAATTCCGGTCTATTTTGATGTCAGTATCAATTTGGAAGCTTTCTTTTACCAACTTATATCCAATCATAGATACCAACAGTTCATATCGGCCTGGTGGAATATCATCTAGCGTATAAAATCCATTGTTATCAGTTGTGCTTCCATAAGTTGTACGTGAAAAAAAGATATTTACGCCAACTAAAGGATCTCCAGTTCTAGAATCCGTGACACGACCCCTAATTATAGATTGTGCATTGATTGAAGCGAAAAGAATTATCAATAGAAAAAAACGCATCGTCAACTAAAGTAGATTATAATAAAGACAAAATAGGCAAAAAAATTTAGGATCGATCCTGGATCGATTCTGTGGACTGCTTCGCGGCCTTACTCAAAATCTTTCTCGGTGACCAGATATTGATATATTTATGTAAAATCATAAGATCACTTTCCAAACCGATTTTACCTAACTGACGAATCATCTCCGCCTGGACAACATAACTTTGGTCTAGGTCTAAATTGGCTCGAATCAATTTCAGTGCCACTTCAGGATCGGTTTTAGCCAATACGCTTATAATTGTTTTGCGAGGCTGTGTATGTTTTTCAATTTTATATTGCTTCACAAGCAATCTGATCGATGCATAATCTGATAAAGAATTCCAACTCGCCTCTCTTACAAACCACTGTTTATCTCTTCTAGCTGCTTTTTCCAATGCTTTTTGTACTTTTTTGTTGGACGTATGATCCTTTAGTGTTCGAGCTGCTTGCGCACGACCAATGACATTATCGTGTTTTAATTGAAACATAAGTTCATCAATAGATTGAGAAAAGGTCGCTTCATATAAAAGTTCATCTTGAGGATCAAAACGAACCAGATCTGGTTTTTTCCTCAAATTAAAAGTAAATACGTGTTCTTTTTTATTAATGGGAATTTGCTCTACTTTCACATTGGCACCATTGTGGAAGGCAACAGTAGCTGGTAATTGAAAAATAGAAAAATCTCTGCCCTCCTGTACCTGTTTGATATTTATGGTCAATTTTCCTTTTTCCCACTTATGATCTATTTCCATAATAGGATGGCCGGCGCCAAGCACCCACTGGTCAAAAAACCAGGTCATGTTCTCTCCTGCAGTCTCATTAACCACATCAATCAAATCTTGCGTAACGGGATTGCCAAAGGCATAACGATTTAAAAATGTACGCTGAAAATTTTTGAATTTTTCATCACCGATCATTTGGCGCAACATATGAAGGACGGCCGCACCTCTTGGATAAATATGGCTGTCAAAATTCTGGTTTGGGTATTTCCACCGATTAAAAACCATTGGACGGGAATAACGATTGTGATATTCCCTTAAATAAGCCTGTTTCTTTTTCCATAAATTGATTTTTCCTTCATCATACCCATTTAAATGTGCACTGTAAAGGTATTCACCATAAGTTCCGAAACTTTCATTGAGCCAGGCATGATGCCAGTCACCCATAGTAATATAATCACCCCACCATTGATGGGCTGCTTCATGAGCCACAAGCCAATGGCTAGGAAAATCCTTATCTGCTTTTTCATCATGGATTGTAATATCGCCTAATATGGTGGCGGTAGTGCTTTCAGCTCCCCCTCCTATTCCTGGAATAGTAATTTGATCCATTTTTGGCCACGGGAAAGGAACACCATATTCTTTTTCAAAAAAGCTCATAATCTCCGGCGTGCGGTGGAAAGACCTCATTCCATGAGGGACATCTTTGGGATATACCCAATAATTAGTAGGTATATCTCCATGAAAATCCTCAATGACTTCAAATGGCCCCGCAACCATTACATACAGATACGTTGAATTCGGTAGATTTAAATCCCATACATAAGTGGTGGAATCCCCTTTGTACTTTGTATCTGTAAGCATTCCATTAGAAAGAACTTTCCAATCAGAGCGGATAGTGGTGGCAATGCGACTGGTTGCTTTATCTGCAGGATGGTCGTTCGAGGGGAACCAGTGTCGTGCTCCTTCAGGGAAGTTATGCGACTGGACTAATTCAGGATTGTCCTTTGTTTCAGGGAAATAACCTATTCCTAATACTTTTGCTCCGCCCATTCCATATTGTGATGGATCAACTACTTTTCCTATTGATTCATATCTAATGGTAAAAGATTTTAGCTCACCTTTAGATAAAGGCTTTTTCGTATTGATGTTCAACCATCCATTTTGATAATTATAATCCAATTCATTTAAGCCATCTTTCACTGTTAAGATCGAAAAAGTTTCTGCGTGTAATGGGACTGTTTGTAGGTTTTCTTTTAGAGATTTGAATGTAATGGTCGTTTGGCCAAAAAATGACTTTTCTTGCTCAGCAATTCGCAGATGGATATCATAATGAATAACATCAATATCAAAATCTGGCAAGGTACGAACAGGACGAGAATACACATCGATCTTTTGTCCTGAAAGAGTTGATGTAATTAAAAGTATCGATATTAGGCGTAAAATCATTGTCACCTAAAATTTAAATAATTTATTATAGACTTTTTGAAGAAACTAGATTCCGAAGTCCCTCCGGCAACGCTGTAACAAATTTATGCACGTTGGGAGGAACACTATCTATAGTAACTATTTCACCTTCATCCACATAGCCAACCAATGACTTTATAGTAATCACACCTGAATCAAGAAGTATCCAAACTTGTTGTTTTACCACATATTCTTTTCCCGAGTTCTCATGATAAACCCCCGATGCAAGCCAATCTGTTTCAAGATATTCAGATGTTACAAAACCACTGGTACTCCTTGTTGTCATTCGAGTATCAATTGGATTAAGCACAGTATACCCATGAGACTGGATATATGGCATAAACTCGTTCAATACCTGCTGAGAGTTAGTCAGATACTCAAGTTGTGTCGGAAATATAATTTTATTGGAACTGCAACTATATAAAAATATTGCAAGCGCTATAACTGTTAATCGTTGATTTCTTTTCATTGGGTACTTTCCATTTGAATTCATTGATTGAGATTTTACACAGAATTGATGAAAAATATTTCCATATTTTTTATCCTCATTTCAAAACTGTTTTACATTGCTTGTAATTTAAAAGTGCGTAGCCTTGTATTGAAACGTGTTGATTTGATCTATTATTTTATTAACATAATTATTGGGGCCGTAGCTCAGTTGGGAGAGCGCAGCGTTCGCAATGCTGAGGTCGTCGGTTCGATCCCGATCGGCTCCACATAGTAAACAATAATAAGAAACCCCGTTATTGCGGGGTTTCTGTTTTGTGCCCGGGGCCGGACTCGAACCGGCACGGCCACA
>ENA-UPTF01000323-UPTF01000323.1-marine-metagenome-genome-assembly--contig:-NODE-323-length-34757-cov-9.498818_pt1 | contig 34757 bp, 34 predicted proteins | sample MGYA00238166_ERZ767019 | MGnify/ENA primary metagenome ERZ767019 (study PRJEB28930, sample SAMN06266391) | marine metagenome | isolation source: Sea water from 250 m depth | place: Atlantic Ocean | study... | reverse complement strand
GTCAGTACGGATGGCTCAATAACGCCACAGGATGCTGTCAGTCATTCATCTAGTATTCTGATTGAACAGCTACAAATTGTAGAATCAATCAGTAAACCTGAAGTACTTGAAATATCAGAGCCTATTAGTGACGAAGTAATGGAAATCCGAAAATTGTTGAGTTTGACCATAGATGAAATGGAACTTTCAGTACGGAGTCATAATTGTTTACAAGCGGCGGGCATCAAGTATATTTACGAATTAGTGAGTAAAGAAGAGAATGAGATGCTGAAATACAAGAATTTTGGTCGCAAGTCACTAACTGAATTGGTTGAAAAACTAGATCAAATGGGTCTTAGCTTTGGTATGGAAGTTGATAAATACTTGAAGGAAGAAGTATAATAAAGTGCGACATCGCAGAAAAGGTAAGAAACTTGGTGTAAATCCATCTCATCGACGTGCTTTGTTAGCTAACTTGGCTGAAAATTTAATAATTCATAAGCGCATTAAAACAACAGATGCGAGGGCCAAAGAGTTGCGTCGTTATATTGAACCGCTTGTAACTAAAGCAAAAAAAGGTGATGTGAACTCAATTCGTATGATCGCAAGGAAAATACGCCATAAGAATATCTTAAATATATTATTGAGTGACATTGCACCGGTGTATGAAAAAAGGAATGGTGGTTACACACGCATAATAAAACTTGGTTTTAGAGATAATGATCGTGCATCTGTATCACTTATTGAATTTGTGGATATGGAAGGAACCAAAGAAATTGAAGGAACACCCGTCTCTAAAGAGACACAAGAGACGGAGTAAAATCATATTAGCTTAGCAGTAAAATATTCGAATCGTGTCTTATTGAGGGCAATCATTTTGATTGCCCTTCTTTTTATGTCAATATCTTACCCTAGTCTAGTGGCTGGTGAAGATGAAAAAGTATCGCCACCATACGATAGATATTTATGGGTTATCCGCGATGTTTTGAAGTCGAAAAGGTCCATAGATGATATGGTCAATTTTGCGATTGAAAAAAACATTAATCATCTATTTGTACAGGTAAGAGGACGTGGAGATTCTTTTTATGAATCTCAATTCACTTCAAGAAGTCAAATACTAAGTGAAGGTGAGTTTGATCCGCTGGCATATTTACTGGATACAGCGAATGGTAAGGGAATTAATATTCACGCCTGGGTAAATGTCTATATTTTGTGGTCAAGTAAATCATTACCTAACGATGAACGACATATTTTACATATGCAGCAGCAATGGTTGGATACTACAGAAGAATGGCCAGTGGATGTTGGAAAAAAGTTGGACATGGTAGCAGTTAATAATAACAACGAGGGATTATTTCTTTCCCCAAATCACCCAGATGTGAATGGATACTTAATTAAAGTATTTCGAGAATTAATCACTAATTATGATATTGATGGCTTGCATCTTGATTATATTCGCTATCAAGAAGCAGAGTACGGAAGAAATCCGTATGCAATTGCCCGATTTAAAAGCGAATCAGGAAATGACCCTGGACCATGGTTCCTTGAGATGGAACGCAGTACAATTGCAAGCCCTAGATTAATCGCTAATATGAAACGATGGAATAACTTCAAACGTAAAGCAGTCACTTCATTGGTTAAGGATACACGAGCATTAGTTAATGAAGTACGACCAGATTGCATAATATCTGCTGCAGTGAAACCTAATCTATATATTGCTAGAGAGCGGTATTTTCAAGAATGGAATGTTTGGCTTGCAGCAGGTTATTTGGATTGGGTAGTTCCGATGAATTATTCATCCAAAAAGCGTGAATTTGCAAGAAATATTGATGTTATAGATGATAATTTTCCTAAAAAATACCGTGAAAAAATAATTATGGGAATTGCGCTTCATAATCAGACACCAAGTGAAGCGTCTGATAAAATAAAATTTTCACGTTTAAGACAATTTCCCCGTGTATCTATATTTTCATATAATATAATGATTAAAGACCATCGCTACTCAGCAGTTTTTGATGAAGAAAATCATTGATATTTTTGTCAATCTTTTTCTTACCTTTTAAAAGTGCTGATAATTTTTAAAATGTTTAATAATAATACCTAAATGGGAAAAATTATTCAAGCACCTCGGGGAAATCGATTAAGTTGCAAAAACTGGCAGATTGAAGCACCTTATCGCATGATCCAAAATAATTTAAATCCTGATGTGGCAGAAGATCCTGAAAATTTAATTGTTTATGGTGGTAAAGGAAAAGCAGCCCGTAATTGGGATTGTTATAATGCGATTCTTAAAACTCTAAAAAAATTAAATCAAGATGAAACGTTATTAATTCAATCAGGTAAACCGGTTGGAGTTCTCAGAACTCATGAGACTGCTCCACGTGTATTAATAGCTAATTCAAATCTTGTCCCTGAATGGGCAAATTGGGACCATTTTAATGAGTTGGATAAACGAGGGTTAATGATGTACGGACAGATGACTGCGGGATCCTGGATCTATATTGGAACACAAGGAATATTGCAGGGAACGTATGAAACATTTGCCGCAGCTGCAAAAAAGCATTTTAATAGTGATTTATCTGGTAAATTTGTTTTGACGGCAGGCCTGGGAGGTATGGGCGGCGCACAGCCACTTGCTGTAACTATGAATAATGGCATCATTTTAACAATAGAGGTTGATTCTAAACGGATAGAAAGGCGTTTATCAACGAATTATCTTGACGTAGCTACAGAATCCCTTGATGACGCCATTAATATGGTCCAGGACGCGATAAACAGTAAAAAACCATTATCTATTGGACTGCTGGGAAATGCTGCTGATATAGTACCAAAAATGGCCCAAATGGATATTATTCCTGATTTGGTCACAGACCAAACATCTGCACATGATGAATTGGACGGGTATATACCTAATGGAGTTACATATAAAGAAGCCATAAGATTACGGAAATCTAATCCAGGGAAATATGTAAAAGAAAGCTACCGAGCAATGGCTGAACATTGTCGTGGAATACTGAAATTCATGGAAAAGGGTTCTATTTGTTTTGATTATGGTAATAATCTAAGAGGACAGGCGAAAAAGGCGGGTGTAAATAATGCATTTGATTTCCCTGGTTTTGTACCAGCTTATGTGCGACCATTATTCTGCGAAGGGAAGGGTCCGTTTCGATGGGTAGCATTGTCAGGCGACAGCGAAGATATTTTTAAAACTGACGAGAAAATAATTGAACTTTTTCCTGAAGATAAAACGCTGGTACGTTGGATTAAACTTGCTCGCGATAAAGTTCAATTTCAAGGACTGCCCGCCAGAATTTGTTGGCTTAATTATATACAACGCTCAAAATTTGGGTTAGAACTAAATAATATGGTTGCTAGTGGCGAACTGTCGTCTCCAATAGTTATTGGTAGGGATCACCTTGATACTGGTTCAGTTGCATCACCATACCGAGAGACTGAGTCAATGAAAGATGGTTCTGATGCAGTGGCAGATTGGCCATTACTAAATGCTCTTATAAATACTGCAAGCGGCGCAACCTGGGTTTCAATTCACCATGGAGGCGGAGTTGGTATGGGATTAGCAATACATGCTGGTCAAGTGATTTGTGCTGATGGTACACCTGAAATGGAAAAACGAATTATGCGCGTATTGAGCAATGACCCTGGTCTTGGCATATTACGACATGCTGACGCTGGATATGAAGATGCAGTTTCCAATGCAAAAAAATGGGATCTAGAAATCCCAATGGGTGACAATTAGTCCAGTGTTAGATCTAACTAATATTGGACTTCTAGTAACTTATAATTCTAAAACTTCCTCACTTGAGCGAACACATGATTGTACAATTAGTATTGATGATGGAATTATTACTGATATAAATGGTGCGGACATTAGTCGAAATGAATCCATCAATTGTAATGGAAAACTTGTGACTCCTGGTTTTGTGGATGCCCACACACACCCAGTATTTGTAGATGGGAGGGAAAATGAATTTACGAAGAGACTGGCAGGTGTTTCCTACCAAGAGATAGCAGAAGAGGGTGGTGGTATTAATTCCAGCATAGCAGCTGTTCGTAATGCCACTGAAATTGAATTATATGACCGAGTAATCAAACGTATGGATAAATTTATCAAGATGGGAACAACCACTTTGGAAGCTAAAAGCGGTTATGGATTGGATACTAAATCGGAATTGAAATCTCTACGGGTATTGGATCATTTAAACAGTGTACATGAAATTGATATTGTTTCTACGTTTCTTGGCGCGCATGCAATTCCACCAGAATTCAATGGTGATTCAAAAGGTTTTATTACTTTATTATGCAAAGAAATGATTCCAGCTGTAGCTGAACAAGGAATTGCAAAATTTTGCGATGTATTTTGTGAAGAAGGTTATTTTAATGTAAATGATAGTCGAAAAATCCTTCAAACTGCTACGAAACATAACCTGATTCCCCGTCTTCATGCAGATGAATTCACAGATTCTGGATCAGCGAGTTTGGCTGCAGAAATAGGGGCCATTTCTGCAGACCATTTAATGAAAGTCAATGACCAAGGCATAAAGGATATGGCAACGGCTGGAGTTACAGCAATTTTACTGCCTGGAACAACTTTCTTTTTAGGTGATCATTCATATGCACCTGCACGTAAAATGATTAATGGAGGTATTAATGTTGCCCTGGCAACTGATTTTAATCCTGGAAGCTGTCATATCCAATCAATGCCATTTATAATGAGTCTGGCCTGTCTTTTTTTAGATTTAACAATAGATGAAGCGTTAAAAGCTGCTACCTGGACTGGTGCATGTGCTCTCAATGTAGAAGAAAATGTTGGTTCAATAGAGGTTGGTAAAAAAGCTGATTTAATTATTTGGGACCTAGATACACCAGAAGAAATTCCTTATAACGTTGCCTCCGTTCCAATACAAAATGTAATTAAGAATGGCAAATTAGTTATAAGACTTGATTAGCAATAGTTATGCCTGTAAACTCTCGCCTTAATTATAAAAATAAGGTCAGTGAAAATCATAAATAAATTATTTCTAGTCCTTTTTATTGGTGTATTTGGGTCTGAAGTATTATTCGCAAATTATGCATTTTACCGACAGGTTACTTCTACGTGTAAATCATATCATGTTGAAGTTTCTTCAAGTGAAATGTTATTTTCAACTGATGACAAAAACTTTGCCATAAACTTAACAAGTAGACGAAATAATTTTGAAATGATAATGCTTATAGGATTTGCAGCAGCTGGTAAAGCAATAATCCATCAAAAATATTTGCAAGGAACGATTAGTAATTATAATCCTGTGATTCCAGATCAGGTAAATGTTGTTGTTACTGTACCTATGGGTCGGGATAATACTATATTTTCTGCAGAGGCAAATGCAATTTTAGTTCAGGAATTAGCAGATGGATCCCTAGACTCAGCTGATTTTATGAGAAAAATAAAAGATTCAATTCAAACACTATAAGGAGGTATTATGTTAGACCCAACTAGTTTTTCTGGTTTACTTACTGAATATGGACGGGCTATTGGCTGGTCTATTACTGCTGCTATTGGTTTTTCATTTGGAGTCGGATTAGCACTCAAAGTATTTGATTGGCTATCTTCCGATATTGAGGAATGGGAAGAAATAAAAAAAGGGAATATGGGTGTTGCTTATATCTTTGTTTCCCTTATTGTAATGGTTGGCATTTTAGTTTATAAAGTAATTTAAACCGAGGAAACTATATAGAGTAGAAAGGGTTCATTTATGAACCCTTTTTGTTTTATAATAGAATAAGTACGATAATAATTCCTGATATAGTGTTTAGAAAATTGACCATATCATTATCCACTATGTAGAGACCAGATACGTGTCTAGATGGTAGATTACAATGTTTTCTCTTTTCTGTAATATTATTGCATTCCATACATTGAAAATTTGCTTGAATTGATCCTCCTATTAACGAATCAATTAGACCACCAGAAGTACCAGTAATAATTATAATTCCTAAAAGTGATGTTGGTAGACCTAATTGTATACCCGTAATACCTATTACTGTTGCACCTAAAACTGACCCTAAGGTTCCCAGTAATGATATGCCCCCTGACGTACCTTTTACTACTGTTTTTAGTTTAGTAATATGAATTGGATTCCAAGGGCTTAATAAACCTATTTCGCTTGCCCATGTATCAGCGGTGGCAGCAGCAATTGCTGCCAGATATAGAATAAAAAGCTGATTGTTTGGATAATAAAAGTTTATTACGGATATAATAGTAGCAGCGCCACCATTTGCTATAACCTGGATGATATCTCTCCGTGAATTCTTTTGTAAGGTGTTTTCTGTTTTTGGGAGTTTTGAAAGTGCCGATGATAGAACGAAAAATATAAGTATCGGTGTAATCCATATAAAACCGCCAGTACCAAAAATAATAATTCCCATTGCATAGGCAGAAAGGACTCCGCTTTCACTAAGTGATTTGAATTTATAGGCTCCATAGAATACAATTGCCGACACAATGATCCAGACCAGTAGATGATTAAGTGTACCATGGGTATAATTAATTAAAAATATATCATAGCTTAAAGCAGCCATAATGGGTACAGAAAAGTTGTCAGACCCTTTACTACTTACAGCCTCTGATAATGTAACTATCATAGCTACAAACCCACTTGCCCCAATCAAGATAGGCAGCGGAATGAAAAAAGCTGCGCCAAATAACCAAGCAAATAAGTCTGTACCTATGTATATAATCATAAAACTGGACAGGAACATACCCAAGGATCCTTCAACTGATTTGATATCTTCCCATATTTGAAATTGCCTTGGTTGTGTTGTACGTTCGCCTATAACCGCGGCGATTGTATCGGAAAAAGTCATTATCAACATGGATAGAATTAAAGTGATTGGTTTTTCCCACCAAAATAACGCTAGAACAAGAAATGCTATGGGGAAGTACACTGTTCCATAACTAAGTCTATCTGTGGAATGCATCCCTTTGAATAAAGCCGTCTTGAGTGCAAGAGCATTTATAATAATAAATATAAATGCTAAGACAACTGGCGGTATATGTGATTTAAATATGAATGGACAGGCTGATACTAATGTACCCACGATTAAATGGACTAGTTTTCTACTTGATTCAGGACTCCATCGCAAGATTGATCGAGCAAAATCACTAATCCCGATCAAAATAAATATAAATATTATAAAAATAGCAAAAGTGTACCATTCATTAATAAATGGCTGCCAAATGGGTAGTTCCATGGTTATAAACTAAGATTGACGTGTAATGAAAACACAGAATTGATTTATTGAGTAATGCATTCCTGAATTGGTGCTCAGAAATTTTTCGTTTATATTATAGCTGCCAAATTAAATAATGAACTGAGGTAAAGAGGTAAGCAAATGAAATATATCGAAGAAATTGAAATGTTACAGATCGAGTTACTAAAATTGCAGTCACATGTCAAAGAGCACGGTAAACGAATTGCGCTCATTTTCGAGGGTCGTGATGCTGCTGGTAAAGGTGGTACATTAAAACGGATAACTGAAAATCTAAATCCTCGTGGTGCACGAGTTGTTGCACTCGAGAAACCAAGTGACAGAGAAAGAACACAATGGTATTTTCAACGCTATGTCACTCATCTTCCAGCAGGAGGAGAAATAGTGCTTTTTGATAGAAGTTGGTATAACAGGGCAATGGTTGAACCAGTCATGGGTTATTGCACAGATGAACAACATAAACGTTTCTTGAAATATGCCCCAATGTTTGAACAATTATTAGTCAAGAGTGGTATTCAATTATTCAAGTTTTATTTTTCTGTTTCTAAGAAAGAGCAAGAAGACCGTTTTAAATCGCGTGAAACTGATCCATTGAAGCAATATAAGCTGTCACCTGTGGATAAACAGGCTCAAGAATTGTGGGACCAGTATTCAATCCGCAAATTTGAAATGTTGAATGCTACCAATCGTACGCTTACTCCATGGACGATCATACGATCAGACGATAAGAAAAAAGCTCGATTAAATTGTATACGGACTATTTTGTTAAATGTGGACTATGAGGGAAAAATTAATGATAAGAAACTCAAATATGATCCGGAAATTGTTATTTCCGGTATAGACGAAATCAAGATAATGGAAGAAAATCTTTTGAATCCAGCTCTATTACCTGGTTAATACAATATTGAAAAATTTATTTCTTACAAGGCATGCAAAATCTAGTTGGGATAATCCTGGCTTAGCGGATGTAGACCGTCCATTGAATGGACGTGGTAAGAAAGCGGCGCCTTTTATGGGCAAATTAATAATGGATAAAGGTGATAAGCCGGATCTATTAATATCTAGTCCTGCAAACCGTGCGCTTTCAACGGCAAAAGCTTTCGGGAAAGCCATGGGTTTGGTAGAAGCCGATATCAATGTTGACCGTACCATTTATGGTGCTGGAACACAACAATTATTAAAATTGGTGCAAGACCAGGATGAATTATATAATTCAATTATGCTTTTTGGTCATAACCCGACATTTACATCGTTCGTTAATTTACTAACGGGTAGTAATATAATGAATGTAGTGACCTGTGGTGTGGTCCGAATTGACTTTGAGTTTTCTTCTTGGACAGATATAAATTTTGGCTCCGGTAAGTTGGTATATTATGAATATCCCAAAAAGCAGCCCAATGCATAGGGAATATTGCTCTTAATCTTTTATTTTTATTCATAACTAATTAATGATTATTAGAATTATTGCGTTATTGGTTGTTCTAATAGTTATAATAATCTTTGGTATTACATATACAATAAAACAAGCACAGAAATCACCTTTTAATTCACCTGCAAATTTCTTAGGTGAAAGCGAACAGGATAATGATCAAAAAACAGTTGTTTGTGTTGGTGCTAGCATTACTCATGGTCAGGTCAGTTATAATTACGTAAATATTTTATCGGATCGCTTTGGTCATGATGATTATCAATTTGTGAATGCAGGAATTAATGGAAATTTGGCATATAATGTGGTAAAAAGATTGGATGAGATAATTAAGTGCGATCCGGATTATGTAACCGTTCTTATTGGAACTAATGATGCAAATGCGTCATTGAGCGAAAAAAACAGTTCTCGCTACATGAATGACATGGCACTTCCCGAAAAACCAAATGCAGGATTTTTCAGAAGAAACATTAAGGAACTTATTTTTCAATTAAAAAAGCAAACAAATGCAAAAATTGCCATATTATCGTTACCGCCTATCGGTGAGGAAATAAAGCACATAGCTTGGCAACGAACAAAAGAATACAGTGATATTATACAGGGTATAGCAGAGGCGGATAATATAGATTATTTACCACTTCATGAAACAATAACAGAGTATATACTATTGGAAGATCATCGTCCAAAATTATCATACGATAATGGGTTTAGATGGATCATGATAAAAGGTATTTTTTCTCATTTTCTACTGGGGACCAGTTTTGATAAGATTTCAGCCAATAATGGTTTTCTTATTCTCACAGATTTTTTACACTTAAATAGTCGCGGTGCAAAAATGACAGCAGATTTAATTGAAAAATGGATATTAAAATAGATATGTCTTAAATATGGGTAATAACTCTCTACATCGATTATTATTGACTTTATTGCTTTTAAATTTCTGGTTAAGTGCTAACGAAGCTGACCGGGATGCTGGAATTCATAATACTGAAAAACTTTCATTTCAAGTTGAGCTATTTGCTGAAGGATTTGATGTCCCGTGGGGTATGGCATTTATGCCAGATAAAAGGATGCTTGTAACCGATCAAATTGGAGATCTATGGATTATTTCAATTGATGGTGAAGAAAAGGTCAAAGTTAGTGGTGATATACCTGCTGTCCAGGCAAAAGGACAGGGTGGAATGATGGATGTAGAGATCCATCCTAACTTTATCAATAATTCATATATATATTTATCCTTTAGTGATATCCTCGAAAATAAATCCCACACCGTTGTGTTAAGGGCCAAGCTTGTCGATAATAAATTAATTGATACAAAAACTATTTTTAAGACAGATGAGAAATATTATACCAAAAAATCACATCATTTTGGTTCAAGGATTTTATTTGATGATGAAGGGTATCTATTTTTCTGCGTGGGAGATAGAGGTGATCGGAACCAGGCACAGAGCTTAGAAATGCCAAATGGAAAAATGTTCCGCGTAAATGATGATGGAAGTATACCAATTGATAATCCATTTTATAATACTGAAGGGTCCATTAAATCAATCTGGTCCTATGGACATCGAAATCCTCAAGGGTTGGCTCTGCACCCGGTTTCACGAGAAATATGGGAAGCAGAGCACGGACCTAAAGGCGGAGATGAAATAAATATCATTATAAAAGGACACAATTACGGTTGGCCAGTAATTACCTATGGTAAAAATTATAGTGGTACAATAATTTCGAAATACACTCACAAAGAGGGCATGGATCAGCCTGTTTTCCACTGGACACCTTCAATAGCTGTATGCGGGATAACATTTTATCAGGGTAATAAATTCCCAGAGTGGAATAATAATTTATTGGCAACATCATTAAAATTTGAACGATTACATCGTATTGAAATGGATGGTTTAAATATGATAAAGGATGAAATTATTTATGAAGCTGGTAGTAGAGTCCGGGATGTTGAGATTGGGCCAAATGGTCTAATCTACGTTGCATTGGAGGATCCGGGACGAATTGTGCGATTATTACCGTATCAAAAATGAATCTTTATCGTATAGTTAATATCATATACAAAGCCTTCTGGCTGATCCTGTTTATCCTTATTCTTACTTTTGATCGCTCTAGTAGTAATAGTATATATAGTACACTTGGATTACTGGTTATTCTAACGATAGTAGCAGTTGTAAGGGCAATTAATTCACGGAATGATTGGCGTCCTATCGCTGAGAAACATTATCTAGAAAATATGACTGATGAAACTAGCGAGCATAATTAACCACTTTGTATTTGAAATATTACTGAAATAATACTTAAATGAATCTAGTCCTGAAAGCAACCCAATTTGCAGCTCTTAAACATTGCGATCAGCGACGTAAAGATGGTAAGACGCCCTACATAATTCACCCGATTTCTGTAGCCATGATTTTATCAGAGATTGGCAGTATTGAAGATCCGGAAATATTGTCAGCTGCACTTCTACATGACACCCTTGAAGATACAGATACATCTGCGCATGAACTTGACAAAAATTTTGGATCCAGAGTTAGGATAATTGTAGAGGAATTGACAGATAATGATATGTTAACATTTTCGCAACGCAAACAAATGCAAATTGACAATGCTCCGTACTTATCCAAGGATGCTACTCTGGTTAGAATTGCAGATAAAATATCAAACGTTTCTGACGTAATAGAAAATCCACCACCGGAATGGAATCAAAAACGGTGTAATAAATATGTTGATTGGGCAGAAGCAGTTATGAATAATTGCCAGAAAGTAAATCAGGATCTAGAAAATCATTTTTTCGAATTATTAACAGAATACAGAAAATTATGAAAAACATTCTTCGGATCTTGATCTGTAATGTATTCCTATTGAATGCCCAGATAAAATTGGACAGCTTGGATAGTTTAATCAGGCTTAATGAAACACTAGTTATTGATAATGTGGTAAGAATCGATAGTCTTCAAAATCTTATTGACGTTTTGCAGGAATCTTATGCACGAGAACAATTTTTGCTTTTGGAACGTGAGGCTGTTATTCGCATTAACCGGGCTGCGTTTGCTGGTATGTGGATTAATAAACCGTTGATGGGGCAGCGAATTGACATTCCACAAGGCGCGGAAATTATATTTTTTCCCTATTATATACAGGATTTCATCCGTATATCTTTTAATGATACGGTAGGTTACATGAGCTCAGCATTTTATGATCAGGTTGGTTTGCCGCCCTATTTCCAAGAAGCTAGAGAACGTGCCTTGATCAGAGAAAAGAATAGCCTTAACCTTAAGAATGAGAGTGATCGTTTTAAGCGTCGAGCAAAAGAAAGGATCCATGAAGAGAAGTATCTTGCTAGTAGTATTGAGGATTTAACTTTTGCCCAGAAAAAAGAAGAATACCGTAAACGAATTCTATTGGATAAGTGGGGTGATGAATTGGGACACAAAATCAATGATGGTATTATTGAGATTGGGTTTACTGAGGCTATGGTTGAAGAAGCCATTGGTCAACCCGACAGCGTTAATCGTACGACTTATTCCTATTATGTGAGGGAACAATGGGTTTACAATGAGGGTGATTATCGCTACATTTATCTAGAAGATGGTATTGTAACGGCAATACAGACTAAAGGATAATGAGTTTGAATAATTTTCAAAGAATATTTTCAATTATCTTCATTACTTTTCATTTTTTATATGGGCAAGTACAAGATACCACTTCAACAGCATCACTGTTAGAAACTGGGTTAAACACAACTCCTAAACAAATTACCGGAACGGCAACTGATAACGCGGATCAGCAAGATTCAGAACCTCAATTAGCCAGTGAGGAACCAATTGTTTATAATATACCTGCTTTTGATAAATTGAGTGGTTTTATGGTCGGCTGGTCTATTAACCAACCAATCAATTCTGGTGAAAGATATAAACTTGAAAAATATGCGCCAGTTATAGGTTTGTCTATTACGTATCCTATTACAATAAGTGCTGGCCCGTTTACAATAGGTTTTGGATTAGGAATTGAATCCGGGAATGATCGTGCCAGTGTTTATGGTACGACAAATATCAAATTGTTTGGTAAATTTTCATTAATGGCAGGACTTGGATCCATAAATGGTGGTGGTTTTCATTTGGGTGCAGGATCTGATATCTTTATTCCTAATATTCCTTTTTCAGTAAGGCCATTCATTCGAGCGAATGGTCGATTTGATAAATCCAATGTAAACGCACCGGAAAGTATTTATTTTAATACGACACCATTCATGGGGTGGATACAAGCTGGTATTGTTTTGGGTTACAGATTGTAGATATATATGAGGCACCCAAATACTGCCAGAACCACCAAGAACTTAATTCTATTAAATTAGGGTTTATTATAACATTTAAAAGTGGAAGGTTGTCCTAATATTGGTGGTGGTGAGATTCGTAGACGATTATTCATGGGATATCTGGGATTTATTTTCACGATTACTGTTATCATATATACAATTATTATTGACCCTTCAAAATTTCGTGTTCTGGTATTTTTTCCATCATTATTGATGAGCATAACATTTTTTGAAGCTTGGGATAAGACCTGTATAATTAACGCCTATTTAGGTATAAAAAATCTTGGTGAAAAGAACCAGCGAGAAAGGGATTTTAATTCATTAATAATCCAACGGATCCAATCAGTAAAAATAATAATAAAAAGTATTATTACCGCTGGTGTTATTACCGTAATTGGCCACTTCGTTTAAAAAATGAAACTTCTAGTGAAAATTTTTATCGTTTTATGTATGGGTTTCCTGATTTATTTCTATTTAGTAATCTGGTCTACCCATTTATAAGTCAAATAGAGTAGCGGAGGAGGGACTCGAACCCCCGACACGTGGATTATGATTCCACTGCTCTAACCAACTGAGCTACTCCGCCATATTATTATTTGATTCAAAATTAGGCCCGCAAAATTACCGGCAACTCTCGGTAAATCCAAATGCTTCACTAATCTTGGATACGAAGACAATTTTAGGGTAATTTCTACCCGCTAAGCCGATATAGTCCGATGAGAGTATATTTCACACTTTTTTGCTTACTAGTCTATGGTCTACTTGGCCAAAATATAACCATGTTACCAACCTCTTTTGATATGGATGTGCATCAATTCCGAGAGGCTAATGGAAATACGGAAGCAGTTGTAAACCTCATGATTCCAAAAACATTATTTAACTGGATAGAAAATAGGGAAAATTATGAATTTGAAGGTGTGGTAGATATACGTGTTTTTATCAATGGTAACATTGCAGCACAGGATGCGTTTCACATTCTAGAATCGGTAGTTGATCGGCCAGGTCCTGCAGAAAGACAAGTAAGGATGGTGCAGCAGTCGAGATTTGTATTAACGAATGGTAGCGCTGTTTTCAGTGCTGCAATTACTGACTTAGCATCGAAAGAAGTGCATAAAGTAACAAAGAATGTGATTATCCGAACTATCGATGACAGTTATTTAACAACCAGCGATATATTACTCTGTACATTCCTTAAAAGTGAGCGACTCATTGATGAAAACAATATCAATCGCAATGGTTATATGATGACACCCAATCCTAGTAGTATTTTTAGTCTAGAAAAACCAATGTTGTATGCTTACAGCGAAATATATGGTTTACAAGATGATGGTGGTACGTATACTACAAATTATATTTTATTTAATCGTAGTGGTAAGGAAGTATTTAGACGTGGGCCATTCATAATAAAAAAACCTGGCAAATCAAGTGTTGAGTCTATGGGATTCAACATGATGGGATTGTTGCCTGGCAGATATAGACTACGCCTTGAAGTTATTGATAATCAATCAAGTCAAAATACGTTTATGGATCAGGAATTCATTATAGTAAAGGAACTTTATACTGATTTTAACAATAATTTTACCATGATTCTTGACGCAATGGGAAACGATGAATTACGTGATTTTATAGATATTGTTGGATATTTCATGAGCAAATCGGAATTTCAAACCCTTATGAAGGCAAATAGGGGTGATCGGATTATACAATTAGGCAATTATTTTGAAAAACTTGATCCTGATAGAAAAACAAAAGAAAATGAATTCTACAATCTAATTAACACGCGCCTTGCACTCGCCGATAAACAATTCTCAAATCGAAACTTTTCTGGTAGAAAGACTGACCGCGGTCGCGTGTTAATTCGTTTTGGTCGTCCAACTAATATTGAAACTTATCCAACTAACGAAAATAGAAATAGTTATGAAATATGGCATTATGATGATTCAGATGATGGATTTATTTTTGTTTTCATCAACAATGATACCGTAAGTATGTTTGAACAGGTTCACTCTAATCATCCTGGTGAATTTCAAAACTATGGTTGGAAGGATATGGTAGTCCGCCAATCAAGGAATTAAATTGATTTCTATTAATATCACCCAAATAGGAGAATAAAATATGTATAAGTCTGTTGATGATTTTATGAAAAATGTTAAATCGCGCTCTCCAGGAGAAGATGAATTTCATCAAGCAGTTCATGAGGTGTTTTCATCTATTTGGGAATTTTTACAGGACCGTCCACAATACATACATGCAGGAATTCCGGATCGGATGGTAGAGCCAGAACGGGTAATTATGTTTCGAGTGCCCTGGCGTGACGACCGGGGTATGACTCAAATAAATCGTGGCTATCGTGTAGAATTTAATTCTGCCATTGGTCCATACAAAGGCGGGTTACGATTTCACGCTTCTGTAAATTTAAGCATATTAAAATTCCTGGGTTTCGAACAGGTATTTAAAAATAGTTTAACCACTCTACCAATGGGTGGTGGTAAAGGTGGGTCTGATTTTGATCCTAAGGGAAAATCAGATAATGAAGTGATGAGTTTTACCCAATCGTTCATGTCAGAACTTTTTCGTCATATAGGACCTGATACGGACGTACCAGCAGGTGATATTGGGGTTGGCGGTCGAGAGATAGGGTATTTATTTGGACAATATAAACGTCTGCGGAACGAATTTAGCGGTGTATTAACAGGAAAAGGATTGAACTGGGGTGGAAGTCTTATACGACCAGAGGCCACTGGTTATGGTGCCGTATATTTTGCTGAAGAAATGCTGAAACTTAAAGATGATTCATTTTCTGGGAAAACAGTAACTATATCTGGTTCGGGAAACGTGGCTCAATTTGCTGCTGAAAAAGTTATCCAACTTGATGGTAAAGTTGTGTCTATATCTGACTCGAATGGTACAATACATGACTCCGATGGTATCGATGCGGAAAAATTGGCTTGGGTAATGGACCTGAAAAATAAAAAAAGAGGTAGAATAAAGGATTATTCTGAAAAATTCGGTTGTGAGTATCTTGAGGGTAAGCGACCTTGGTCAATTCCTTGTGATATTGCCTTACCTTGCGCAACACAAAATGAGATTAATGAAAAAGATGCAAAGATTCTTGTTAAGAATGGCTGCAAATGTGTTTCAGAAGGAGCCAATATGCCTTCCGATCCAGGCGCAATTGATGTATTTGTTGCAAACAAAATACTATTCGGTCCGGGAAAAGCGGCGAATGCAGGAGGAGTAGCAGTATCTGGATTAGAAATGAGCCAAAACAATATACGCTTGTCCTGGACAAGAGAAGAAGTGGACCAGCGTTTACATCAAATAATGAAAGATATTCATAAACAGTGTAATACCTATGGCACAGAGGGTGATTATGTAAATTATATAAAAGGTGCCAATATAGGTGGTTTTATCAAAGTTGCAGATGCAATGATCGATCAGGGTGTTGTTTGATTATATACCACTAGTTTCCTGTTCATTCATCGGCTCTTGCTCAGGGACTTTTGGTTTAAGAATGATACCGTTACCTGTTGTCCCATCAATTTTAATACGTAACGGATGTTCCAAAAGATAACAGGTAGTATAAGTTTTAGCGTCTATGATTGATTGTTTGTTTAACCAGGTAAAATCAAATACATCTGTTTTTGAATTATGGTCTACAGTAAAATAACCCAGTCTCATACTGGTAACATTTTGAAAGAAATGACTGCCAAAAGAGGGATCAACTGGAAAATCTTTTTTCCCTAACTCGATTATGGCGCTAGCACCATTTATCTGTTCCCAATTTACTGGAACTCCCAGCCACGAATCTGCTGAGCCCCAGCGGCCAGGACCTATGAGTATATAAGGGTGCTTTTTGATAAGTTTTTGATTGATCGTATTTATTTCTTTTGCTATATCTTTTGTTATTGCTGGTTTAAATCGTTTAGGGTCTACAAAAACAATATGACGCACATCATTTATCAAACCATCACCCAATGTGACTTTACTACTGCAGAAAATTTCATTTTTTGATTCTTCTTCTATATTTATAATCTCTCGTGATCCTCCCATAACCATAGGTTTTATTTGCAGTAATGCAAATTCAGGTTTCTTATTGGGATCATCGAATATGTTTACGGCGAATTCGATTTCAACTTCACACCCTAATGCTTCTTTTCCCATAATTATAAGATCCTTTAAAATATCGACAAGCGGGAATTTGCCCCATTTTAATATTGGTGCAAATGTTGTAATCCTTGTTCCATCGTAGGATAATGAGTCTCTTATTACATTGTCTTCTTTTGAAATTGTACTGCCAGACCACTTTAGTGAGCCATCCGTTTCAGCGATTTCCAGGTTATAAGATGATAAATTTTTCTCTTCCCCATTAAATAGCGGATGAGTTTTTGGACTAAGATCCATTGCATAAAAGGAATTTTGTGAGCTTTCCAATGCTGCCTTAATGGAGTAATACTGGGGTAATATTCCAGGGTATTTTGGTGAAAATCGTAGGGATTTTTCACCATTGGCAATAGTCCTTCCCAACCCTAGCGCTAAATGAACCACACCCTCATTTCGTTTCATGTATGATACTGGATAAAAATTAAAGCTTTGTGCGGTCCCACTTATAGGAGGATAGTATCTACCATTATAATTTTGTCCGACCATTTCCATTATTATCACTGCCATTTTTTCTTCTTCAATACGATGTACAGAACCACTTATAAGAGATTTGGGATCCTGAAAAAACGTGGAAGCATAAACGAGCTTAATAGCAACGATAATATCTTCCAATCGGTCCTTCAATTTCTTGCGATTATTTGGCAGCATATATGTGGCATACATTCCTGAAAGTGGTTGGTACTGGCTGTCTTCTAGTAGGCTCGATGATCGTACCGCCAGTGGATACTTTACAGATTTAACAAAAACTTTAAGTGAGTTTTTTAATTCCTCATTGATATTTGAATTAAGAAATAATTTTGATATTTGTTTGTTTGTTTTATTTAACAATGCATCCGACCATAGATTGTTTTCCTTCATGAATTCGTCAAAGGAATCGGTGCCAATAACGACAGCATGGGGAATATTAATTTCTATTCCATCATAACGGTCCCGAAAGTCAGATAAACGAATCATTTTCTGAGCAAAAGCTAGTCCCCGAGCTTTTCCACCTAACGATCCACCTGATATTTGGGTAAAACGCTTCGTATGATCAAATCTATCCCGTTGAATTTCTACGACCTGTCTTGCTTTCCGGTTTTTAATTGTATTTTCGATCAGACCAACTAAATAGGTCCTATGAGCATTTGAGTTCTTAAAATCGGCATGATTCAGCGGCCGTACCTGAGATGCAAGTCCCAAATATCCGTGCGCAGCTAACCAATTAGAAAAGTGATTACTTTTAGCGTGGTATAGTAGCGATCCTTCCGGTACAGTTTGAATTGCTTTAATGAGTTCAGGCAGATTAGAGACTGTGATCAGCTCTTTTCCTTTTGGTGTGCGGAATATGAGATCCCCAAAACCGAAATTTCTGACTACGAATTCACTGAGTTCCATTAATAAAGTTGGGGAATCCTTATAAAGGAAATGAGCTTGAACATCTTTAGCTAGTTCAGCATTTTTTTTATGTTTTGATTGCAGCATAATTGGTATGCTAGGATCAATAGACCTAGCCCATCGAGCAAATTTTACACCAGCGTTTTTATCTAGTTTGCTGTTTTTTGAGAAACGGATATCAGAAATTATGCCAAGTGTACTCAGCCTAAAGCGCTTAAAATAGCGCTCAGCTTCCTCATATGTAGTAGCTAGAAGTATTTTTGGACGGCCACGCATATGCAATAATTTTTCATGATCACCAGCACTTTTGTCTACCATTTCTTTTACCTGGTAACTGATCTCTTTATAAATTATAGGCAGTATTAGAGAATAGTACCGTGGTGAATCTTCTATTAGTATAATGCAGCGTACATCTGCTTTTTTAATATCCCTGCGAATATTCATTGCGTCTTCTAGCATTTTCACTATTGCTAATAATACATTTGCATTCCCTGACCAAATGAATACACGATCTATAGCAGAATTTTCAAAATCTTCTGGCAATTGCTTTACTTCTGATTCATCAAAGGCTAACAGAATAACCGGTTTTTTTGGATAAGTTTCTTTAATCTTTGCACAGAATAGTACGGGATCCATATCTGCAATGCGCATCATCACAATTATCAAATCAAAGTCTTGGCGTGATAGCATTGTAAGTGCATCTGCAGCAGTTGAAGCTTGCCAGACTCGTGGCGCATTACTGAAATTCATTCCCATGTATTCGTGGGATATCTGTTCCGTCAATCGACCGTCCTCTTCCAGGACAAAAGAATCATAGGGGCTAGCTACAAGTAGTATCTCATGAATATGATGGAACATCAAATCCTGTAATGTCAGTTTGTCTGCGCGTGTGAATTGTATAGTTTTCATAAAGAAAACTTATAACCTACCGGTAACAGAGACACGAAAAAACAAGGTATAACCAAGTCGATCTTTACACTTTTCGATAATTTTAATGCTTTAAAAAACCCAGTTTCGGACTTGGTTTATCCCAATACTTATGTTAAATGTGCAAGGATCCATGGGGATAATCGTAGAAATATATGAAAATTTTAAGTGGATTGAATGCAACCTATAGAGTTTGTTAAATGAGTAAAATTTTTCCCAATAATAACTATCTGGATGATATGTACTCAACTTGGTTTTATATCGATATTTTACAAAACTTAATTCATTCCCTTAAATATAATGATCACACTAATTTTAGTAATGATTAGGGCATTACATTCTTTCGATGTGAAACAAAAACGCGTTCTGATGCGCGTAGATTTCAATGTTCCTATTGAGAATGATCGTGTTGTGGACTCATTTCGTATCCGATCTGCTATTCCATCGATTAAGGAATGTCTAGAATCTGGCACATCATTAGTACTCATGTCACATTTGGGCCGGCCTAACGGTAAAATCGATGAAAAGTATAGCCTTGTTCCTGTTGGGGAAGCACTTTCCGATATATTAGAGATACCAATTAAATTTTCTTATGATTGTATTAGTGAGGATGCAATTAATGTGACAATCGGGCTACACCCTGGAGAAATACATTTGCTAGAAAACTTACGCTTTCACTCAGGAGAAACTAATAATGATCCTGAGTTTGCAGGCAAACTCGCCCGGCACGGGCAAATCTTCATAAATGATGCCTTTGGAACAGCCCACAGATCCCATGCTTCCAATGTTGGTGTTACGGAACATTTTATAGAAAAAGGTATGGGATATTTAATGGAAAAAGAGATCCAGTTTTTACTGGAAAGGTTTAAGAAACCAAAACATCCGTTATTATTAATACTAGGCGGGGCAAAAATATCAGGTAAATTACATATTATTGATCGATTTCTGGATGATGCTGATACAATATTGATTGGTGGTGGCATGGCCTTCACTTTTCTTAAGGCACTTGGGGTGGAAGTTGGTCGATCAATGGTTGATAAAAGAATGGTTTCTTCTGCAAAAGAAATTATAGTGCGAGCTAAACGAAAGCGTGTAAAACTTGTTTTTCCAGTAGACTTTGTTATAGCCGAAGCGATCGAGAATCCGAAAGAAATAAAGACTGTACCATTTGATTCTGTTCCTGACAGTTTTATGGGTCTTGATATAGGAACAGAAACTATAAATATTTTCTCCGATTATATTCTAGGTGCAGGAACAATTTTATGGAATGGTCCAATGGGTGTTTTCGAAAAGAAAGAGTTTGAAAACGGAACAAAAGCCTTATCTAAGATGCTTTCCTTGGCTTTCGATAAGGGTGTAGATACGATCGTAGGTGGAGGTGAAAGCGCAGCCGCAGTGAGGAAATTTGGAATGGATGAAAAGATGACACATGTTTCAACGGGTGGTGGTGCATCTTTGGAATTATTAAGCGGGCATGGACTACCAGCATTGGAAGCATTAGGTAGGTGATGATAAAAAAACCTATAGTTGCCGCCAATTGGAAAATGTATAAAACGCCACAGGAGGGAGTTTCCTTCGTCAGTGAGATATGTAATTTGCTTTTGGATAAGGAAAAACCAACAATTATATTCTGCCCGTCTTTTACATCGCTCTTTCACATAAATGAAAATTTGTCAGATTCTGGTATCGAATTAGGTAGTCAAAATGTTTATTTTGAACCCGAAGGTGCCTTTACTGGCGAGACCTCAGTTCGTATGCTTAAGGACTGCGGTGTTCGTTACGTAATTATTGGACATTCTGAGCGGCGGCATATTTTTAATGAGAATAATACTTCATTAAATAAAAAGCTGCATGCGGTTCTAGACAATGGTCTTATACCTATCTTCTGTATCGGAGAGACATTAAATGATCGGAATACAGGGTACACGAAAACGAAATTAAAGGAACAGTTAACCAAGGGTTTGGATGGAGTTAAAGGTCTATTAATGGATCGCATAGTTATTGCGTATGAACCGGTTTGGGCAATTGGTTCAGGAGTTAATGCTAAACCAAAACAAGTTGAGGATACCCATTTACAGATAAAAGAATTACTGGCTGAACTATTTGCTACTGAATTAGTAAAACAAATCCCGATTCTTTACGGTGGATCTGTAAAACCCGAAAATGCGAAGAAATTGATTGAAGTTGAAGGTGTAGATGGATTTTTAATTGGCGGATCAAGTTTGAAATTGGAATCATTATATAAAATAATAGAAATCGTTAATAATAAGTATAAGGGGTAAATGATGACAGGAATACTCATAGGTATCCATACAATCATTAGCATTTTATTGATAGCTGTAATTTTAATGCAAGCAGGACAAGGCGGTGGGTTAGCAGGAGGATTAAGCGCAGGTATGGGAAACTCTATTTTTGGTGGCCGTGGAGCGGCAACTGCATTGAGCAAAATTACAACCTGGTTCGCTATTGCATTTATGAGTTTTGGTGTATTAATTAGTTTGATTAGTACTCCTGAAACGATCGATAGTGAATCCATTTTAAAGCGTGAAGCAGATCAACGTTTGCTAGATCTATCAGTCCCTGATATTCAACAAAATCTGGATATTGAATAAAAACGATTGCCGAAGTGGTGGAACTGGTAGACACGCTGTCTTGAGGGGGCAGTGGGGGAAACCCTGTGCGGGTTCGAGTCCCGCCTTCGGCACAATTGGAGAAAAAAATGTTTAATAAATCACGAAATATATTTATAACTCTTACAATATTTGTAATAAGCCTTATTGGGCAGACACCTGATCAGGTTTTAGCAGATGGGAAAAATGAACTGAATAATGGTCAATTTGTGCGAGCTGAATCATTATTTACTCAGGCCCTAGATATGGATCCTACTTTTGCCCCAGCAATGCTTGAATTAGCCAGAATTAATCTTCGTTTAGGAAAAATGAAAGAGACACGGGATTTCTTAAAAGGAGCAATTGATGCCGATCCTGAAAATCAAGAATTTAGAGATGAGTTCGACCGTATAAATGAAATTAATACATTAATGAATGACGCAGGTCGATATATGGGTGATGCTGATTATAATAATGCCTTTGAAAGTTATAGAATTGTACTTGAGAAATTTCCGGCGTTTGCTGAAGCGGCCTATAGTATGGGTCTAGTAAAGAACCGGGAAAAAATACCCAATGAAGCAGTTCAGTATTTCAAAAAAGCACTAGAAATCAATCCATATCATGAAAAAGCAAGGACAGCATTAGATAATGTTACAAAAAAATCTTTTAATGATGGAAATAGGGCTTACAAACGAGGTGATCTAGATGGCGCTTTAGAAGCCTATTATAAAGTTTTGGAGTTTGATGAAAAATTTTATCAGGCCCATTATCAAATCGGTGTAATTGAAGCGAAAATGGGTAACCGCAATGGAGCGATTGTCCATTACCAGCAAGCATTAGAAATAAATCCAAATTTTTATAAAGGATGGTATGCAATGGGACTATCCAAGAAATCTAATAGTGATAACCAAGGCGCACTAACGGCATTTAAAGAAGCTATTAATGTACATCCTGCTTACGAAAAAGCTTTTGGTGCCATTGGTGAGATATACCTTAGTGAGAAAAACTATGACCAAGCAATTGAGGTTTTAAATAATGCTGTTAAGGTTAATTCTAAGTATTCTAAGGGATATTCAACTCTTGGTGTAGTGTATAGCGAAATGGAAGATTGGGCTAATGCAGCAAACAACCTTGTGCTGGCTACGACATATAATGAAAAGGATGCCATGGCCTGGTATAGATTAGCAGCCGCTTATAATAAATTAAATGAGTGCGATCGTGCTGAAAAAGCAGCCCGAAAATCAACAGATCGCAAGCCATCTTTCGGTGGCGGGTGGATTGAACTTGGCGTAGCAACGTGGTGTGGAGGTAAGGGTAACAAAATTGCATCCGTTAATGCACTGGAGAAAGCGCGTAAAGATCGTACTTGGAGGAAAATAGCTGAATACGAAATGGATAGAATTATGAATCCTCAAAAATACCAAAATTAATATCAATCAAACTCTAGGACTAGTTTCCTAATGATAAAAGCGGTCATATTTGACCTAGATAATACCCTGCTCGATTTCATGAAAATGAAAGATTATGCAGTCAAAGCTGCTATTGCCGGTATGATTGAGGCTGGACTTGATATTGATCCGGATGAATCATATAAGACTATTATTGGCATTTATGAAGAGAAAGGTTGGGAGAACCAACAGGTGTTCAATGATTTTTTAAATAAAACGATCGGTGAGGTTAATAACAAATATTTGGCAGCAGGTATAGTAGCATATCGACGAGCTAGGGAAGCAAATCTACTATTATATCCAAATGTAAATCATACGCTTGTGGAACTCATAAAAATGAGTGTAAAACTTGCCGTAGTATCTGATGCTCCCAGTCGAGAGGCATGGATGCGAATTTATTACTTGAATCTACACCATCATTTTGATGTGGTTCTTACTTTTGATGATACTAATGCTAGGAAACCATCACCCATACCCTTTGAAATGGCTTTATCCCAGTTAAATATTGATCCTAAAGAAGCTTTAATGGTTGGTGATTGGCCAGAAAGAGATGTTGTCGGAGCAAATAAGCTTGGTATCCGAACAATATTTGCTCGTTATGGTGATGCATTTGGTACAGTTGATTCAGGCGCTGACTGGGATATCAATGATGTATACGAAATAGTAGGTATCGTGAACGAGCTCAATAGTGGTTGACTATTTTATTGGTGCAGATATTGTTTCAGTTTTACGTATCGAAAAAATTATCCAACAACATTCCCAGCGGTTCAAAGAACGTACTTATACACCCATAGAAATTAAATATTGCGACTCAAAAGCAGCGTCACCTATCCATTATGCTGGTAGGTTTGCTGCCAAAGAAGCCATCAAAAAAGCTTTGTTATCTTCCGGTATTGTTCCAAATATTGATTTTACAGTAATAGAGATACTCTCGACTGAATCCGGTGCTCCTGAAGTGCAATTAAATCATCCGCTACTGGATAAAATTAGTTGTAAGGTTAGTATATCCCACACTGATGACACAGCAATTGCGTTTGCTTTAGTAATAGTATATTGAGGTTTCTGACACAAAAACAGGCTAGGGAACTAGACCGTCTAGCCATGGAAAAATACAATATAAAAGGTGCTCAGCTAATGGGATCAGCAGGGTTAGCTATTGCTAATTTAGCAGTGAAAAAAACTGGTGATATCCATGACCCACACATCGTTATTCTTTGCGGAAAGGGTAATAATGGTGGAGACGGTTTCGCTGCAGCCGTTGAGCTCCATAAAAAGGGGTTCAAGGTGTTTGTATTTTGTATTTCTACTTTTGAGGAAATAACCGGTGATGCAAAGTATTTCCTAGAATTATGTATTAAAGGCAATATCCAGATAGAATTTTCAGGTGATTTATTAGATGAGAGTTACAGGTGTGATTTAATAATTGATGCATTACTAGGTACTGGTGTCCGTGGCTCGGTGAAAGAAAGTATAATACCATGGATAGAATGGATTAACGAAAATGATTCTGTTGTGCTTTCAGTAGATATCCCAACAGGTCTTCAAGCGGATAGCGGTATTGCGAAACCAGTAGGCGTAAGAGCCAATTATACTGTAACGATGGGATATGCCAAACTTGGTATAACAATGCGGCAGGGTCCATTTTTAGCAGGAGAGATACACATAGCGGATATTGGTTTTCCTAATAATGCTATCAATAAAGTTTCCGGTTTGATTTGGAATAATGCATTGGATGAATCGATTTCCAGTTTTCTGCAACCACTTGAAATTAATACACATAAATATAAGCAAGGAAATGTGTTGGTTATCGCTGGTTCAAAGGGAATGACGGGAGCTGCTGCACTTTGTTCCTATGGATCATTACGAGTCGGATCAGGATTAGTCATAGCAGCAGCACCAAGTTCATTAAATAATATTTACGAAAAAAAGATTACCGAAGGAATGACGATAAGTTGTGAAGATAATAATGTAGGATATTTTTCTGCAAAAAATTGTGAAAAAATTATCGAACGTTTTGATTGGGCCGACGTTATCGCTATTGGTCCTGGACTTGGACCAAATAAAGAAACAATTAAGTTTGTTGAAAAATTAGTAAGCACTGCTAATAAACCATTGGTCATTGATGCGGATGGTTTAAGGCCTTTTATGGATAACAATAAACTATTTGAAGAAATTACTGTTCCATTTGTTATTACTCCACATTACGGGGAATTTTGTCGCTTAACAGCTGCTGATTCAAAAACAATTGAAAGTGAGTTTGCATCTGTAGTAACGGATTTTATGACTGACTTCAATGGTATTCTAGTCGCAAAGAACGCACCTAGCTGTATTTTTTACAAAAATATTAGTGTCGTAAATTCGACGGGAAACCCTGCCTTAGCCACTGCTGGGACAGGCGATGTGCTTACAGGAATGATTGCTGGATTAATTGCGCAGGGACTTGAACCCTCAAATGCAGCCCAAACTGCAGTTTACATACATGGGAAAGCGGCTGACTTCTTTTGCGAAAAAAAAGGTATGCGTGGAATGATTGCCTCAGATCTGCTTAATACAATTCCTACTGTTTTAAATGATTATGAGGGTTAAACACTTCCGCGGTTTGTTAATCGCATATATTCTTCTTATTATTTCCGTATCAAGCATACCTGGCCATTCAATTCCTCGGTTTGTATTATTTTCATGGGATAAACTATTGCATTTGGTCGAATACAGTATATTGGGTTATCTAGCTGTAAATAGTTTTAGAGCAATATCCAAAGATCAGGTATTTATTATTATAATTTCTTGTTTAGGTTTCGCCTGCTTTGATGAGCTATGGCAATCTTTAATTCCAGGTCGTTTTCCAAGTGGACTAGATATAATAGCTGATGGAATTGGTATCACAGTAGGAACTATATTTGGTTTACTATTTACTATTAATAAATCATGATTTTAGAGCATTAATGTTATAATTAATTTTATATACCTTTAGATTACATAAAAAATGGATAGACTTGTTGTAAAGGGTGATAGACCACTTTCTGGAAGTGTAGAGATAAGTGGTGCAAAAAATGCGGTTTTGCCATTAATGACAGCTGCTTTAATGGTTAATGGTGAGACTACCTTAAAAAGAGTACCGAACCTTAAGGATACCCGTACGATGATTCGTTTGTTGGATATTGTTGGTGCTGGGGTTTCATTTGATGCCGGTGAAATGAAGATTGATGGATCCACTGTTAATAATCTGGAAGCGCCCTATGATCTGGTTAAGACAATGCGTGCTTCTTTTTATATATTAGGTCCATTGCTAGCGCGATTTGGAAAAGTTAAAGTTTCCTTACCAGGAGGTTGTGCCTGGGGCCCGCGACCGGTTGATTTTCACCTCAAAGGACTTGAAAAACTTGGTGCCAAAATTACGCTTGAAGAGGGTTACATATTGGCCGAAGCGGATCGTTTAATAGGTAATAAAGTAAGTTTTGACTTTCCTTCTGTTGGTGCGACCGGAAATATTGTTATGGCGGGTGTTTTGGCAAAGGGAGAGACTGTAATTGAGAACGCTGCTAGAGAGCCTGAGATAGTACAATTATGCGATGCCCTAAATACAATGGGTGCAATAATAGATGGTATAAGCACTGATAAAATTATTATTCAAGGTGTTGAAGAGCTTCAAAGTACAGATTTAGATGTAATTCCTGATAGAATAGAGGCTGGTACTTATTTGATCGCTGGTGCTGCCATGGGAGAGATTACAGTAAACTACTGCAATCCAAACCATTTGAATGTTTTAATTGAAAAATTAATAGAGGCCGGTGCAAAAATAGATACCTCAAAAAATAGTATTACAATCAAAAAGGCTAATCCAATTAATCCAGTTGATGTTACGACGGAAGTATACCCTGGTTTTCCAACAGATCTGCAAGCCCAATGGATAGCATTAATGGCAATCGCTTCAGGATCTTCGGTTGTCAAAGATACAGTTTATCATGATCGATTTACACACATACCCGAGTTGAATCGATTGGGGGCGAATATCGAACTGCGCGAAAATATGGCGATAATAAATGGTGTTGATCACTTAATTGGTGCGCCAGTAATGTCCACCGACATTCGTGCCAGTGCCGCTCTGATCCTAGGGGCAATTATGGCTAGAGGGAAGACTGATATTAGCCGTATTTATCATATTGATCGAGGTTACGAATTCATAGAGAAGAAATTTCAGGCTTTAGGTGTTGATATTGTTCGAAAGAATGATTAATGCATTATGTTCTATTTATCCAAAACCTTTACTAACTTCGGTCCGTTTCGCTCGACGGAATAAAAAATTATGCAGATTGTAATTATCGGCGCTGGGGAGGTAGGATTCCACGCTGCAAAGGCGTTAAGTGAGAGTAATCATGATATTACTGCAGTTGATATTGTCCCTGAAAAATGCACCCGTTTGTCGGAGAATCTTGATGTAATAGTTGTTGAGGGTAATGGTGCAAGTCCGAAAATATTACACCAAGCCAATGTAGAAAATGCAGACTATGTGCTGTGTCTTACCCGGGTTGATGAAGTAAATCTTATTGCCGCCCAGCAAGCACATGAATTGGGGGCGAAAAAGATCATTGCACGGCTTAGGAATCAACAGTACACCACCCGCCATTCGATTATAAAGCCAGAAAAATTTGGCGTCGATTTAGTTATTCACCCAGAGAAAGCAGCCTGTGATGAAATAATACGTCTCGTAAGACATCCGTACGCAGTTCAGGTCATGGATTTTGAAGGCGGTCGGCTAGAGATGATTGGTATTCGGTTAAATGGTGATAATCGTCAAATAGTTGGTTTAAATGTTGGTGAGGTGTGCGAAGCACATCCAGATTTTAAATTTGGAATTATAGCAGTATTGCGGGATGGAAAGACGATTGTTCCATGGTCAGATTTCGTCTTTGAAAACGGTGATACGCCGTACTTTATACTACAAACAGAGCGTGTGCATGATCTGATGACGATGCTGGGGAAAGATTCATCCCGTAATGACCGAGTAATGATTCTGGGAGGCAGTAAAATCGGACGATCTGTTGCAGCAGGGTTGCAGGATGAAATGAATGTACGCTTGGTAGATTATAACCGGCATAAATGTGAGTGGATAGCCAACGAGTTGGAAAATACCATGGTGATTGATGGCGATGGAACTGATCTGGAATTACTTAAATCAGAAGACATCGATGCTGTAGATAGTTTTATCACTGTAACAGAGAATGAGCAAACAAATCTAATATCAGGCCTTTTAGCGCATCATTTTGGAGTTGAACAGACAATCATGCATATTAGTACTACCGAGTTTTTACCAATAATTCAAGAAACTGGTATTGGTTCGGTAATTAGTAAAAATATGTCTACAGTTAATTCCATTTTGCGCCAGATACGCAGTGACTTATCTGAAACTCAAGTGATGACCTTTGATGAAATAGATGTCGATGTCCTTGAACTTAAGCCGGATAAAGGTAGTCCTGTTTGTGGCCAGCCTCTTTCTGAAATATCTTTTCCTAAAGCAAGTATAGTTGGTGTAATAAATCACCATGGGCATTTGACAATTGCTAGAGGATCGTCGCAGTTAACTGAAGAAGATACAGCCCTTGTATTTGCGAAGAATTCCGTTACCGATAAAGTACGGAAATTATTCCTCGCCTAATGAATATAAAGACGATTCTTAATATACTTAGCGCTCTATTAACTATTTTAGGGCTAACTATGCTTTTCCCGGCATTTGTATCATGGTTATATGATGAATCTGATGTCATATTCTGTTTGCAATCTGCTGGATTAGCAGTATTTATCGGTTTACCAATCTGGTTCATGTCACGCAAGAGTCGAAAGCTTCGTAACCGGGACGGATTTATCATTGTAACATTTTCCTGGATCATTACAGCGCTTGCTGGTGCATTACCATTTTATATATCCGGTGCTATACCAAATTTTACGGATGCATTTTTTGAAGCAATGTCTGGAGTAACGACGACTGGTGCTTCAATTTTAGGTAACCAACAAACTTTACCCCATTTACAGAATGGGATTGAAAGTTTATCTCATGGAATATTGTTTTGGAGATCTTTTTTGCAGTGGATAGGAGGTATGGGAATCATACTGTTCACCATAGCTATTCTACCCTTACTTGGGGTCGGAGGGGTGCAATTATTCAAGGCTGAAGTACCTGGTCCGGTTGCTGATAAGCTTAGACCACGTGTGAGAGAAACAGCAAAATTGTTGTGGATAGTTTATTTAGGAATTACTGTTTTAGAAATACTTTTACTGGGTATTAGTGGCATGGGTTGGTTTGATGCCATTTGTCATTCATTTACTACAATGCCAACAGGAGGATTTTCCACAAAAAGTTCCAGTATTGCGGCATTTAATAGTGGAACTATTGAATATATAATCATAGTATTTATGATAATTGCCGGCACCAATTTTTCACTTCATTTCAGGGCAATATCAGGCAATTTTAATAGTCATGTTACTGATAAAGAATTCAAGGTTTATTTCTCTTTAATATTTTTTGTGACAGCAATAATATTTTTACGGTTAGCGCTACATGGTGAATTAAGTGAGGAAAATTTTCGCGCTTCCTTATTTCAAACTGTTTCGTTAATAACAGGTACAGGCTATTACAGTGCTGATTATGAACTCTGGCCCTATTTTGCACAAACCTTGTTACTATGTTTAATGTTTGTTGGAGGGATGGGGGGCTCAACGAGTGGTGGAATGAAAATAATTCGGGTATATGTATTATTCAAATATATGGCTCTTGCGACCCAGCGTATGCTGCATGCAAAAGCAATTATTCCGATACGAATAGGTAATCGTTTTATATCAGAAGACGTAATTCGTAACACGTTGGGATTTTTCCTTTTTTATATATCAATTTTTGTTTTTACTACCATTGCTTTAACTCTGATGAATGTAGACCTTGAGTCTGCTATTGGGGCTGCGGCCAGTGCAATTGGAAATATTGGTCCCGCGATAGCAGATTTTGGACCAACCGATAATTATGCTCTTTTGCCAGATTTTGGTAAATGGCTGCTTACATTCTGCATGTTGCTAGGCAGACTTGAGATCTTTACTATAATTGTGATTTTTAGCAGGGTTTTTTGGAAGTAACGGAGAGTATTTATGAGTTTAATTAAGATTAATAATGAAAATGGAATATCTGAGATTACTATTGATCGACCAGAAGCACTTAATGCAATGAATCAGGATGTGGTTGCTGAATTTTCAAGTGTGCTTCAGGCGGCCTTATCTGATAAAGAAACAGGTATTATTATTATTACTGGTGCCGGGGACAAGGCATTTATTGCAGGTGCAGATATTAAGGCGATGCAAAAAATGACCGCGGAAGAGGCGCTGATTTATGGAAAAGCAGGACAAAAGTTAACGATGCTTATTGAGTCCTCGCCGAAACCTGTTATTGCTGCTGTGAACGGTTTTGCATTGGGTGGCGGATGTGAAATTGCCATGGCCTGCCATATCCGAATTGCGTCAGAAAATGCTAGTTTTGGTCAACCTGAGGTAAAACTTGGTCTATTACCAGGATGGGGTGGTACGCAGCGTTTACCAAAAATAATCGGTGTTGGGAGAGCGAATGAACTTATTACCACTGGGAAAATAATTAATGCTGAAGAAGCACTGCGAATCGGTTTAGCAAACATTATTTCTTCTCAAGATGAATTACTACCTACCGCTCGAAAAATGGCAGGCACTATTTTGCGGAATGGTCCGCGAGCAATTGCATCATCGTTACATTGTATTAAGGAAGGACTGTCCGTACCGATAAAAGAAGGAATGAAAATTGAGGTGCAGGAATTCAGCAAACTTTTTCATCATGATGAACAGATGGAAGGTCTTACTGCATTCATAGAAAAAAGACCAGCTAATTTTAGAGATTAGCAAATAATATGGAAAGATATGCCAATTGTGCTACTGCTGTATTTGACTATTCATTCAAAGAACTAATAACCACTCTATTTGAAAAAGAATCCACTTTACCTAATGCTGAATTCATGAAATATTTTTACCTGGCATAGTATAGATGAAACTAAGTTTTACTACCTATCGATTGAATTGCATCTATCCGTTTGGAATTTCGCGTAGCACTAATGAATATTATGATATTGTTTATGTGTACTTGTCAGGCGCTGGTATTATTGGAAGAGGGGAAGCTGCCCCTTCTGCGAGATACGGTGAAACAAAAGGTCAAATAATACAACAACTAAATTCTATAGTTGAGGTACCAGATACGTCAATAACAGTAGAGGACGGCGATATTTGGTGCAGTGATCATTCTGGTGGAATAAGTGCCTTGCAGGCGGCATTGAGCACGGCATGGTTAGATTGGTGGACACAGAAAGATGAGGTGTGTCTTGCTGATTATTTCAAGTCTGATAAGAAAAATATGCCGCTAACATCTTTTACAATTGCGATTGGTGATTTGAATTTGATACCACAAAAAATAGCCGAAGCATCACCATATCGTATTCTTAAGATAAAATTAGGACAAGGCATAAAGGATGACCAGAAAATTATTAAACTTATTAGAGCAGAAACAGATAAATTAATCCGGGTTGACGCGAATGAAGGATGGGACCTGGAAACGGGGATAACCATGTGTAAATGGCTGGCAGATCATCATGTAGAGTTCGTGGAGCAGCCTTTTAAGGCTGATAATTTGCATGATACGGCTAAGTTACGGAAAAAATCACCATTACCCCTTATAGCGGATGAAAATAGCATTATCGCTGCAAATATACCTGACATAGCTCATGCGTTTGATGGCATAAATATTAAATTGATGAAATGTACATCCCTTTTAGAAGCAAAGCGTATGATTGATACAGCTCGTAATTATGACCTTCAAATAATGCTGGGTTGCATGGTTGAATCCGCAGTTGGAATTACAGCTGCGGCTCATTTAGCTCCCCAGGTTGATTACGCTGATCTAGATGGTAACCTGCTTATTGATAATGATCCTTATAACGGAGTCCAAGTAAAGGATGGGCGATTGATACTTCCTCATGGAAATGGGTTAGGTGTTGTTATCAATTCTAACTATAAAAATAACTGGCCAGAACTGGAATGAAAATATTGGGGATAGAACATATTGGTATAGCTGTAAAAGATCTGGATATAAGTGCCCCATTCTGGAAAGATGTGTTGAAAATCTCGCATAAAGGAAAGGAAACTGTAGCGCAGGAGGGTGTGATAACAGATATTTATGACACTGGCAGTGGTAAGGTCGAACTGTTAAAATCAATGGCTTCTAATTCCGTTATTGAGAAATTCCTGAAAAAAAGTGGTGAAGGTATACATCATGTATGTTTTGAAGTAAAAAATATAAATAAAGCAATAATAGAACTTAAAGAATTAAATATTAATGTATTATCCGACAATCCCACAACCGGTGTAGAAGGGAATAAAGTAGTTTTTATTCACCCAAAAAGCACCGGTGGAGTGCTGGTGGAGCTGGCGGAAAAAACTAGCTAATTTCATCCTTTTCCAAGGCCTCTGTTTCTTGCAAAATTAATTCCCAAGCCTTGAGAACATGATCCAATGTAGTTTTTGTTTGACCGATAGAGAGTCTTATGGTGTATTTATTATTTAGTTTGGTGTGAATTAAGTAGAGTCTACCACTATTATTCAGCCTTTGGACAAGTGCTTCATTGAATTCATCCGAACCTTTATAACGGAAACAAACCAAGTTAAGTACGGTTGGTGCCATTAATTCAAAACGATCGTCTTTATTAATTTCTTCTGTCAGTGCCATTGCTAATTCTATATGCTGCCTTATGTGTGCTTGTAATCCCTTAATTCCATAATGGCGAATAACGCTCCACAATTTTAGTGATCGGAACCGTCTACCCAGCGGTATCTGCCAGTCTCTATAGTCAAATACAGCATTTGATTCACTTGCTTTATTTTTTAAGTATTCGGGTGTGATGCTAAGCGAGTTGATCAATGCATCTCGATCAGATACGTAAAAACAGCTACAGTCAAAATTTGTTAGTAGAAATTTATGAGGATTGAAGCAATAGCTATTGGCAAATTCTAGACCTTTATGAATAAAGCGGTATTCAGGGCATATAGCTGCAGAACCAGCCATAGCAGCATCAACATGCAGCCAAATGCTAAATTCCGAGCAAATGCTTCCGATCTCTGTTAAAGAATCAAGAGCTGTACTAGATGTCGTGCCAACTGTAGCGCAGACAAAAGCGGGTGTTAAGCCATCGGTTATATCTTTTTCTATAGCTCTACGCAACTCAGATGGTCTCATAGCAAATTCATTATCAACTGCAATAGATCGCAGATTATGCTTGCCGATACCAGCAATCTTAACAGCTTTTTCTATTGAAGAATGAGCTTGGCTAGATGTATAAACACGAAGTGTACCATCGAAACCAGTTTCATTTATTTTACCATTTGATGCTTTTTCTCGAGCAGCTACCAAGGCACAAAGAGTTGCACTGGATGCCGTATCCTGAATCACACCACCGCCATTACCGGTAGATTTGAATTTTTCGGGGAGATCTAACATATCCACCAGCCAATCCAAGACGTGTGTTTCCAGTTCTGTACAGGCCGGGCTAGTGGCCCACAACATTCCTTGCACACCAAGTCCAGTTGAGAGCATATCACCAAGAATAGCTGGACCAGTCGAATTGCAAGGAAAGAAAGCAAAAAAATTAGGTGATTGCCAGTGGGTGATTCCGGGCAGGATTTTTTCATTCATATCTGCTAATACCGCCTCGAAAGCTTCACCATCTTCTGGAGGTTGGTCTGGTAACAGTTCACGGATATATCCTGGCGCCGCTTTGGAAAGCACGGGGAATGAATCCATGTTTTTGTAATAATCTGCTATCCAATCTATTACCTTGTAGCCATTATTTTTGAATTCGTCGATTGTCATATGAATTGAATGTTTGTTATCCATGGTCATTTTTCCTGCATTTATTAATTATTTATATCGATAATATTAGAATTGACAGTCGAGGTATGAAATACAATTGTATTTCAAAACGGATTAATCCAGATTATGTTTTAATGAATGTATATTTTGGGTCATGAACACTGATTTAAATGAGAAAATAAAAAATATTCCCACCAAACCGGGTGTATACCAATTTAAAAATAATATAGGTGAAATTATTTATATAGGTAAAGCCAAAAACCTGCGCACCAGAGTACGATCATATTTCCAAAAAAATAAATATCAGACTCCAAAAAATCAATCC
>ENA-UPTF01000321-UPTF01000321.1-marine-metagenome-genome-assembly--contig:-NODE-321-length-34786-cov-3.800484_pt1 | contig 34786 bp, 32 predicted proteins | sample MGYA00238166_ERZ767019 | MGnify/ENA primary metagenome ERZ767019 (study PRJEB28930, sample SAMN06266391) | marine metagenome | isolation source: Sea water from 250 m depth | place: Atlantic Ocean | study... | reverse complement strand
GATTTATTCTACTCAAAAAATATTCAAGGGAATAGATTTAAGCTCATAACTTTATCATTTATGAAGTTTACTTCTTCTTTTACATCTAATGGTTTAGCAATAGCCACTATAACTCCTTTTTTAATGAATGTTAATGCTAATAAGTTTTCTATAGAATCTATTATTCTTATAGCTGGGATTGTGGTAGGATTCAGATGGATAGCTGACATTTTTTTTGGTGTTATTTTTGGTACTCTTTCAGATAAATTTGGCAGATTTAATAATATAACTTTAAGTATTATATTTATGAATTTATTTATTATTATAGCTATACTAAAATTTGATTTTTTTGTAACAGTTTTATGTTTGATATTGATGTTTTTTGTTAGTGTATCCCTCGAAACATCTTTAGATGCATTATTTGGAGAAATTGTTGAAGAAAAGAGTAGAAGTATAGAAGTTTCCAAATATTCAACTTGGCAAGATTTAGGAGCTGCAATGGGCCCCATTATTGGGTTTCTTATAGCATCTTCATTCAATGTAACATTTGGTTATATAGTGTCAATAATATTAATTATTATTGCTAGTTATATGTTTTATATTAAGTGTGATTTTAGAGAAAGATCACCAGTCTAGTGTTGCAAAATCATCAGGCGAATTTAGAATTATTTTTTGAGAAGATCCGTTCCCATCCATCAAGTATATATCGGCTTTTCCGTGAACTTCAGAAGTAAACAAAATTTTTTTATTTTTTTCTGACCATACAACATTATCTTCATTTACCCTGTTGTTCGTTAATCTAGTAGTTTTTTTCGTTTTTATATCATAATGATAAATTTCATCATTATTTTCTCTGTCGCTGATATACAAAAGTTTATTTCCATTATATGCCCAATCAAAGCCTTTTATATTTCCTGTTCCATTATCAATTTCAACAACTCTATCTTTGTCAATGATATACACCTGTAATTTCATTTTGTTATTATCTTTGATAGAAAAAGCAATATATTCACTATTTGTACTCCATAATGGATTCATTCCATTATCTATTAATAATATTTCATCTACTCCTCTTGGATTTGATTTATATATTTTATTGTCCACGTTATAAATTAACCATTTGCTATCAGGAGACCAAGAACCTAATTTTGCTTTCTGGTCATATCTAGTTATCGGTAATATAGAATTTTCGTTAAGTGAATACAATAAAATATTGCTTTCATTTTCTTTTTTTTCGACCTCAATTGCTATTTCCTTTGAATTAGGTGCCCAAGCAAAATTTAATACGTTCTGATTATTAGAGTTAACCATTTTGAAATCTTTTGTATTTGTATCGTATATCCACAATTCATTTTGTTTATTTTTGTCAGAAATAAATGCAATTTTTTGCTTTTTATTACACCATTGAGGAGAGAATCCTTGAGTGTCTTGATCCGTTATGTAGGTAAAATTACCATTTGAAGGTTCTATAAGAATTATTCTTGAAAAGTAATCTACTTTTTGCTCTGCTACTATTGATTTTGAGTTGTTAGTTCCACAGGAGTAAAATATACCAAACAGAAGCAGAAATGTTAAGTTTATGAAAATATTTAGTTTATTTTTTTTCATTTACAGTGTTTTTATATCAAATTATCAATTATTATAATAAAAAATAAATTTTGAAGCTTTTGAATAATTTTACTGATATTTTGAAATGGAAGAGGGAATAAGATGAAGTTTTCTTTTTTTTCAATGCCATTGCATTTACCAAACGAAAATCCGTCTTTAGCATTTAAACGAGATTTATCTCTTATTAAGCTTGCTGAAGAATTGGAATATGATGGATTTTTTGTAGGTGAACATCATACTGCGGCTTGGGAAAATATTCCTTCTCCTGAACTGATATTATCAAAAGCTTCAGCTTATACAAAAAAAATCCAATTAGGATCCTCTTTGGTGAGCTTACCTTTTCATCATCCCTTTAATGTTGCAGAAAGATTTGCTTTTCTTGATCATCTAACCGAAGGGAGACTCGTCTTGGGAGTAGGTCCTTGTAGTTTGCCTCCTGATGTGAAATTGTACAATATTCCTCCTCAAGATCTAAATCCTATGATGAGAGAATCTACAGAGATTATTAAGTTACTTTTAGAATCAGAAGAGCCTATTAGCTATTCAGGTAAATATTGGAATATAAAAGATATGTTTGTACAGCTAAAATCTTATCAGCAACCAAGGCTACCCTTTGCTACAGCTTCTGTTGGGTCGGAAAGATCTTTAGAATTTGCTTCAATGTATGATATGCATCTTTGGTCATTAGGAATAGAAAATCTTCCTCCTAATGCCATACATTGGTCTAAACAATGGAAAAAAATGGAGGAAATTTCTGAAAGATTAGGAACAAATCCATCTAAGGATGACTGGCGACTTGTTACATATGTTCATTTAGCAGAAACAACAAAACAAGCATGGGATGAAGTGGAAAAGGCTATAGAAAGGGATGTTCACGAATATTTTTATGTAATCAATGGATTTGAAGGTTGGGTTGCAGACAAAACTCAAGATCCATACTCTTTAACTGCTAAACAAATAGTTAAAGAAAGAAATTGGATAATAGGATCTCCGGAAGATGCGATAAAAAAAATAAATGAACTAAATGATAAAGCCGATGGATTAGGTGGTTTAATGTTTACTACTCATGAATGGACTGGTCAAAATTCTATAAATAATTCTTTGGAACTTTTTGCCAGATACGTTATGCCAGAATTTAAGGGTCACTCCAAATCTATAAAACAAGCTTGGGATTTAACCGTTCAAGATAGAAAGAATAATTTGATTCCAAAGCTAAATAATAAAGAAGAAAGTCCAGATATAAAAAAACACAAATCAAATCTTTATTTAGATAGATGATGAAGTAATGAGTATTTCTAATTATTTAAATTTATTTGAACAGATTGATAAAAACGTTGATAGCTTAATTGAACTTCACAGATCTCTCATAAAAATACAGTCTGTTAATTCAGGCTATATGCCTACAGGAAATGAGACTAAGGTAGCAGAATTTATATCAAAATGGTTAAGTGATTTTGATCTTTCTTCAGAAATTTTATCTAGAGTCCCTGAAAGAGGAAATTTAATTTGTGAATATCCCCTTACTGAAGGCGAAAGAAAATTGTTGCTGATGTCTCATTCAGATGTAGTCCCAGTAGAGAATGAAAAAAAATGGAGTATAGATCCTTTTGAAGCTGTAGTTGAAGACGGAAAAATTTGGGGAAGAGGTTCCTCTGATTGTAAAGGATTGCTTGCTTCCCAAATGTTTGCAATGATGATTTTAGCTAAAAATAAAATAAGAATGAATCATGGATTTAGTTTAGTGTGTGGGGCAGATGAAGAACATGGCGGAAGATATGGTTTTGGATGGCTAGCAGAGCATCATCCTGAAGTACTTAAAGCAAAATTTGCTATAAATGAAGGAGGAGGATCTCCAGTAACCATAGGGAATAATCTATATTATTTATTAGGAACAGGAGAAAAAGGTAGACTAGAAGTCAAAATTAATGTTAAGGGAGAAAGTTCTCATGCTTCAGTTCCATGGTTAGGAGAAAACGCATTACAAAATTCTAGTAACGCATTAATGAAAATATTTAACTATCAACCTGACTTGGATTGTTCAACTGATATATTTAATTATTTAAATCTCTTCGGTATAGAAACAAAACCTTCTGTTGAAAATTTGGAATTAATTATTCAAGAAGCTTTTGAAAAAAATCCAAATTTGGGTTCTTTATTAAGGGCATTATCTCGAATGACAATAACTCCAACCATGATAAATGGTGGAATAAAGTCAAACTCAGTACCCGAAGAAATTCAAATAATTTTGGATGTCAGAACATTACCCCATCAAAGTGATGAAGATTTAGATAAAAAATTATCAGAACTATTGCTAGATATTCCAAATGTAACCTATGAAATAGACTATATGGCCAAACCAAATTCATCACCATTTGAAACAGAATTAACTGAAGCAATAAAAAAATCACAAGCTTTAAGTGTATTAAGAGATGACATTCAATGGATTCCATCTGTGTCAAATGGTTTTACTGATTCACGATTTACTAGAGAATTGGATGTAGTTACTTATGGATTTAGGGGAAGTCATCCAGATGATAATCCAAATACTGAAAATGTTCATGGAACAGATGAAAACTATGGGATTAAATCATTGATTAGTTCTACTAAAACAATGTTAGGTGTAGTGTTAGAATTATGTGGTCCAAATTGAAAAAGGTACTTTGATTTATGAATAGGAGTCAAAATGGCATATACAAAAATAAAATATTGGCTTGAAAATGAAATAAACAATATACAAAAAAGTGGATTATACAAAAAAGAAAACATTCTTACTTCATCTCAATCCACGAATGTTGATACAACTGATGGAGAAAAAATAAACTTCTGCGCTAATAATTACCTTGGTTTAGCCGATAATACAGAAATAATTAATACAGTTAAAAATGGTATTGATAATTATGGTTTTGGAATGGCATCAGTAAGGTTTATATGTGGCACACAAGATATACATAAAAATTTAGAAGATCAAATATCTAATTTTTTAGGTACTGAGGATACAATATTATACAATTCTTGTTTTGATGCTAATACTGGTTTATTTGAGACTATTTTAAATATAGAAGATGCAGTAATAAGCGATGAGCTAAATCATGCAAGCATTATTGATGGCATAAGACTATGTAAAGCAGATCGAAAAAGATATAAACATAATGATATGAAAGACCTTGAAGAACAACTATCTCAATCAATGGACAAAAGGTTTAGATTGATTGCTACTGATGGAGTTTTTAGCATGCAAGGCGATTTAGCTCCATTAAATGATATATGTGACTTAGCAGAAAAATATGATTCAATGGTAATGGTTGATGACTCACATGCAACTGGCTTCTTGGGACCAAATGGAGCTGGAACTGCAGATCAATTGAATGTAAGGGATAGAGTCGATATAACAACAAGTACACTAGGAAAAGCTTTAGGAGGAGCTTCTGGGGGCTTTACAACTGGTAAAAAAGAAATTGTTGAATATCTTAGACAAAAATCTAGACCTTATTTATTTTCTAATACTTTAGCTTCTCCAATTGTAATTGGAGCTAGTAAATCCCTAGAAATGGTTACAAGCCAACCTGAAAGAAGAAAAAATTTGATGGAAAATACATCTTATTTTAGAAACAATATGTCTGCTTTAGGTTTTGAAATTTTACCAGGCATTCATCCAATTGTGCCAATTATGTTACGAGATGAGATAAAAACCGTTAAATTAGCTGAACTAGTAAATAATCAAGGAATTTTAGTAGTAGGATTTAGTTATCCAGTTGTACCTCTAGGTGAAGCAAGAATTAGAGTTCAACTTTCGGCTATACATACTAAGAATCAACTAGATAAAGCAATAACAATATTTGAAAAATCAGCTAAAGAATTATCAATAATTTAATAAAGGAAATCCTATATGAAAAATGAATCTAAAAGAGTAGCAATAATAACTGGGGCAGGGCAAGGAATGGGTAAAGCTGTAGCACTAAACTTAGCTTCAGAATCATGTAACATTGTAATTAATGATCTTAATGAAAATTCTGGTCTAGAAACAGTTAACCAAATCAATTCCTCATATGATTCTAAAGCTATATTTGTTAAAGGAAATGTAATTTCTAAAAACGATATAGAAAATACAGTAAAGTCAACTTTAGATGAATTCGGTAGGATCGATATATTGGTTAATAATGCTGGTGTACTTAGACCAACCAAAGTAATAGATATAGAAGAAGATGAATGGGATTTTGTAGTAAATATCAACTTAAAAGGAACCTACATGTTTTCAAGAGGAGTGCTACCCACAATGCAAAATAATGGGTGGGGAAGAATAGTAAATTTTTCGTCTACAGCTGGAAAAAATATCAGCACTGTTGGAGGAGCTCATTACACTTCAGCTAAAGCGGGAATATTAGGATTTACTAGGCATTTAGCTAAAGAGGTTGCTGAATATGGAATTACAGTTAACTCTGTTTGTCCTGGTTTAATTGACACTGAAATGGTTCAATCTACCATATCAAATGAACTAACTCAAAAATATGCTAATAGCTTTCCAATAAAACGTCTTGGGAAACCTAGTGAAGTTGCTGATTTAGTAAATTTTTTAGTTTCAGATAAAGCTTCTTATATAACTGGTGCATCTTTAGATATAAACGGTGGGGATTTAATGATATAGGTTATTTAGGCAACTTTTTAGTTAGAATTACAATTTAAATGTTTCTTAACTCTTTAGAACGTGCAATGGCTAATATGAAAACTGGATAACTTGATATAGCACTAATAATTATTGCAGTTTTAGCATTAGTTAAATCAGAAATCACACCTCCAACGAACCACCCAATAAAGTATAATGACATTGCAAGTGCAAATAGTCCCATAATTTTATTTCTATCAAATTTTTCGGTTTGTTCTTGGAAAATTAGAGTAGCTGATACCATCCAGTAAGCTGCACTTACACCCATTAGGAAAAGACAAAATAGTGAAAAAATAAAATTGTCTGAAAACGCAAACATTACTTGACCTGTATCCCAGCCTATACTTGAGAAAACCCAAATAGAAAATCTACTTTTATGCACTCCAGTAAAAATTGAAAATAAAGAACCAAAAAATAAGCCTGCACCAGTAATACCATGCATTATTCCAAATCCACTTGCCCCTATTTCTAGTAGATTTGCATATTTAGGCAAAACTACAAATAAAGTGGAGCCAAATATGGATTGTACAGTAGCAATAATTATCGCCCAAATAATAACAGGCTTATTTTTAATAATTGATAAATACGATACATACTTATTTAGGTCTTTTTTTCTTTTTTCTTGAAGATCTTCCGGATGAAATGCAACTAAAAAAACACTAAAAACTAAAAAAACAAATGCATAAACTAAAACGTAATTAATACTCATGTCAGAAAGTAAATATCCAACAATAATAGGATTGATCATTTCCCCGAAAAAAATAATTAAGTAATAATAAGAATTGATTTGAGAAAGTTTTTCTTTTTTATTTGTATTGACCAAAATCGTAGAAAATGAAGTATGAGCTATTCCTGGAGCTATACCAAATACCAAACTTAGCAACATCAAAAGATAAATATCATTATAATCAACAAATAAAAATAGTAACAAAAGAATAATAGTGGATATATATGAAATAAATAAAATTTTATTGATGTTATATTTTTCAGATATATAGGATCCAAAGAATGTCGTTACAAAAATGGGACAGGAACCCACTCCTACTACGATACCTACCCATAAATCTTTTTGAGTTATTTCGTATGCTAACCAGGTAAATAATATAACTCTAATATGGAAAGACCATTGAAAAAATGATTTGGAAAAAATCAAAGCGTTTAGATTTTTATTTGTTAATATATCTTTCAAAAAATTGGATCCCGGAGAATTGTAGTTCCAAACTAAAAAGTAGACCAAATAATTTATATCATTAAATCGCGACCGTTTATATACATAGATGGATCAGTTATATAAGAAGCTTTATCTGAAATTAAAATTTACTAAATCAATTAGTGAATTGTTAACTAGTAATAGCTCCTTTTGAAGCAGGTTGAACCAATTTTATATATTTTCCTAAAGTGCCTTTATTGTATTGAGATTTTCTTGGTTTCCAAGAAGAAAGTCTCCTGTTAATTTCATCGTCATCAATCAATATATTTAACTGAAATTTATCCAAATCTATTTCAATTGAATCCCCATCATTTACTATAGCTATTGGACCTCCTACAGCGGCCTCCGGACCAACGTGACCTATGAGAGCTCCATGTGATCCCCCTGAAAATCTACCATCTGTAATTAAGTAAACACTTTCTCCCAAACCCTGTCCAACTAAAGCTCCTGTTATTGATAACATCTCCCTCATACCAGGACCACCTTTTGGGCCTTCATAACGAATTATCAATACGTCTCCATTTTTAATTTCTCTTTTTTTAATAGATTCCATTGCTTCTTCTTCTTGGTTGAAAACTTTTGCGGGACCAATAAATTTTTTACCAAATTGATGACCTGCAACTTTTAATACACAACCATCTGGGGCTAAATTTCCAAATAAAGTCACTAAACCCCCTGTCTTAGAAAGAGGAGAACTTACATTTTTTACTATCTCATTTTCAGAATCGTTTGTATTAATGTTTTTTAGGTTTTCTTTAACTGTTTTGCCAGTTATGGTAAGCTCGTCTCCATGTAATAAACCTGCATCTAGTAATCTTTTCATTACAAGTTGAACACCTCCAACTTTATCTAGATCAAACATTAAATATTTTCCACCAGGTTTCATATCCGCTAACAATGGAGTTTTCATAGAAATATCATGAATATCCTTTAGTGAAAGCTTTACTCCCATTTCATTAGCTATGGCTGGAAGATGAAGAGCAGTATTTGTTGATCCTCCCATTGCAACAACAAGGGTGACTGCATTTTCAAAAGCTTTCCTAGTTAATATATCTGAGGGCCTAATATTTTCTCTTACCAAATTCATGACAGCCATTCCTGCTTCTCTAGATGAAGCAATTTTTCTTTGATCAACATTAGCCTCAGAAGCTGATCCAGGAATACTTATTCCTAATGCTTCACCTATACTAGACATTGTATTTGCAGTAAACATTCCACCACAAGCTCCAGGCCCTGGGCATGCATGTGTTTCTATATCATGTAATTGTTGGTCGTTAATTTCACCAGATTGCCTTTTGCCTACAGCCTCAAAAACACTAACAATTTGTAAATCTTCCCCATTTAAATTTCCAGGTAAAATAGAACCACCATAAACAAATACACTTGGGATATTTAATCGAGCCATGGCCATCATTGCACCAGGCAGAGATTTATCGCATCCAGCAATGGCTACCAATCCATCATACCTTTCTGCAAAACAAACTGTTTCTATTGAATCTGCAATTATTTCTCTAGAAACTAGAGAACCTTTCATTCCTTCTGTTCCCATTGATATTGCATCTGAAACAGTGATTGTACCAAATTCAAATGGGGTTCCTTTAGAATAATTTACACCTTTTTTTACCGCGTCTGCTAATGGCTTTATTCCTGAATTACAAGGAGTAACTTCATTATGTGTGGAAGCGACCCCGATAAAAGGAGCATTTATATCATCATCGGTTAGTCCCATTGCTCTCATCATGGATCTATGAGGAGCTCTTATAACTCCTTCTGTGGTTTCCCAACTCCTCCATTTTCCTATTTGTCTTTTTGTTTTAGATTTTTTATTCATCTTTTCCTCAAAAAAATTATGGTTTAAACTTTTTAATGCTGTATATCCTAACACTCAGTATATAACTCTATAGGAGTCATATATATTTATTTTTTTGATCTTTCCTTAATTATTTATTAAATAGTAGCTATTTAATTTTAAAATAAGATAACCTAAAATAATATTTGTCTATAATTTAATATAGATTTGACTCAATAGTATTTTAATAAAAGGGTAATTTATTTAATTTTCAAATGATGGAGTGCTTATGAAAACTAAAACTAAAGAAAAACAATTTAGACTACCAAAAAATATTGTTCCAAAAAGATATGAAATAAAATTATCTCCAGATCTAGAACATAAAAGTTTTATGGGAGAGGTTCTAATAGAAATAAATGTTTTGGAAAAAACTAATTTTATATCTTTAAATGCTATTGAATTAGATATAAAGAATTGTGAACTTAACATAAATGAAGAAAATAATGTGGTAAGCGAATGGAAATTAGATAAAGATGTAGAAATTCTTAGAATTAATTTAAAAGAATTTATTGAAATTGGTTCTTACAAAATATTCATTCAATATAAAGGGATATTAAATGAAAAATTAAGAGGATTCTATCATTCAAGTTTTAAGGATGCAAAAGGAAAATTACAATCTATAGCTACAACTCAAATGGAATCTACTGATGCTAGACGTTCTTTTCCATGTTTTGATGAACCCAATTACAAGGCTATATTTTCTATCACATTAGACGTTAAAAAAGATTTATATGTTGTTTCAAATTCAGAAATAAAAAAAAGTATCGATTTAGATAAAGATAAAAAAAGGGTTGAATTTGTTGATACAATTCCTATGTCTACATATTTAGTTGCCTTTATAGTAGGACCTTTCAAAGCCTCAAGAACAGTTGATGTTTCTGGAGTCCCTTTAAGAATAATTTACCCTGAAGGAAAAGATGATTTGTGTGATTATGCACTTGATGTAGGTGAATTCGCATTAAAATATTTCTCGGAATATTACAAAATACCTTATCCTGGAGATAAATTAGATATGATAGCGATCCCAGATTTTGCTTTCGGTGCAATGGAAAATCTAGGATGTATAACCTATAGAGAAGCATTGCTATTAGTTGACGAAAATAAAGCTACATCAAATGAACTAATGAGAATTGCTGATGTAATATGTCATGAAATTGCTCATATGTGGTTTGGAGATTTAGTAACAATGAAATGGTGGAATGGTATTTGGTTGAATGAAGCATTTGCCACATTTATGGCAACAAAGGCTGTTGCAGAATATAATGTTGAATGGAATAGATGGGCTCAGTTTTCTCTTGAAAAATCTATGGCAATGGATATTGATTCTTTATTAAATACTCGACCCATTGAATATCCAGTAATTACTCCGTCTGATGCTGACGGTATGTTTGATTTAATTACTTATGAAAAAGGGGGTTCTATATTGCGTATGCTTGAGCAATTTTTGGGAGAACAAACTTTTAGAGATGGTGTTTCTTTATACTTGACCGAACATTCTTATTCAAACACTGAAACGGATGATCTTTGGAAATCTTTGGAAATTATTTCAAAACAACCAGTTAAAGAATTTATGGATTCTTGGGTTTTTCAACCTGGGCATCCTATCATTAATGTTTCTGTAGAAAACAAGAATATTGTTCTGAATCAAAGTTCCTTTAAATATATTGATTCAAATAATAAAAGCCAAAAAAACATATGGGGTATCCCATTAGTTGTAAAAATTTTCAACAATGATAAAGAAACTAACAAAAAAATACTATTTGATCAAAAAGAACTACGTTTAGATTTTCAAATGAATGAAGCTACTATTTTATTTAACGCAAATGCATATGGTTTTTATAGAGTTGATCCAAGAATATCAATAAATGATTTTCTAGATCTAAATAAATTAAATTCACAAGAAAAATATACACTTATTGACGATCTATGGTCTTTAAATGTAAATGGATCGATATCGTCTGATGAATTTATAGATTTTACTAACAGGTTTAAAAAAGAAACAGATCCAGATATTTTATCATTGTTATTTTCTTGTTTGTCGAGTTTACACAGAATTTATTTTAATTCAAGAAACAAAAAACTCGAAAACACAATAGAATCTATTTTTAATAATTCTTATGAATTACTTCAATCAAAAAAGAAAAAATCTATTAGAGACATACAAGCAATATCTATTTGTTTCAGAGCACTTGGAATGTTGATAAATGATAAAAATATCATTGAAAAAAGTTTAATGATTACTGAATCTTATATGAAAAATAATACTTCTGATTATGAGCCCGATATAATTTCTAGTGCAATATCAATAAGTGCATATCATGGTAATAATAAATTATTTGATAAATTTGTTCATCAAATGAAAAACTTATCAACTCCCCAAGATGAATTGAGATATCAAAGAGCACTAACTTTATTTCAAGGAGAAAATGAAATGAATTCATTATTTGATTTGATCAATTCAGATACAATAAGATCCCAGGATGCACCTTATTTATTAGCTTCAGCTTTAACAAATATAAATAATGGGTGGCTAGCTTGGAAATATATCAAATCAAACTGGGAAATTCTAAAAAATAAATTTCCTGAAAACTCATTGGTACGTATGTTGTCAGGAATTAGATCTTTGAATAAAGATGAGTATTTTAAAGAAATCAAAACATTTTTTGCAAATGATCAAAAAATATCTCAAGGACAATTACAATTAAAACAGCATTTAGAAAAACTTGAAATTAATGTAAATATGAGATCTAGGGAATTAAATATAGGTTAACTTTCCTCTAGACCTTTCAAAAAATCCTCTATTTCAGGAGAAAGATCCAAATCTTGTTTTGATATATTTTGCTCATTTTCAAACTTTTTTATTATATCTAAGATCGAATTATTATTTGAGAGATCTTTATTAAGTTTTTGATATTGATTTATACCTTTTTGTTTCTCTGGGAAATCAGTAGGAAAATCATATACTCTTGATAAAAATTCTAATAATCTGCTTGTTGCCATATAATCATCGTTTAATTTTATGTACAAAGGGATGTGAACCATAAGGCTAAGTAACTCTATAGAAATTACATTATTTAGTAAGCTTCCTAATTGATTTGTTATACTTGTAGGCCCTTCATATTTTGAGTTATTTTTTAATATTTCATTCAAAGGTTCGGGTGGTATCCATCCTTTATAAGTTCCTGTAACCGGTAATGGACGTGTATGAGGTACTGAGTCAAACATTCCCCCAACCGAGACATATCTTTTTCCATCAAGTTTTTGTATTAAATCCATCATCGCATCGTTATAATCTTCACTGTTATTATGTGGTTCTAGCATATATATTAGAAACATATTGATTTCACTATTTCCCTTTGGATTTTTTTTGCCAAAAATTTTTGTATTTGGAATTCTAATGATTCTCTCACCGTTTTCATATAATATTTCTGGCCTATACCTTGTCATATCATAATATTTACTTGGTCTACTCAACTCTCCAATTTCTTCTAATTCAAAAATATCCACCAGACGACTTATTACATTATGTCCAACATTTCCAACATTTATCCAAGGTCTCAAAATGGAAATAAAATGACTATTACTATATGATCCTATGGGTATATCTAGTTTGAATTCATTTATGTTCATTATTTAATTTGTTCTATTTTCTTTGTAATTATAATAAATTATTTATTAATGTCACATTGTATTTTTTTTTTATACAATTTATGATCTCTATAAGTGTTAAATTAAAACACAGAAAAACTAGTTATGAAAGGAGGTTATTTAATTGGATACTAATTATAAGCGAGGTGCTTTGATCTGAAGGCGCCAAAATAGGTTTAAGTACCTCCACTAAGGGTGAAATTATCCGATAGAGATTTTTCTCTATCCGATAATTTCACCCTTAGTTTATATATATGATTATTAAACATTTCACATCTACAGTTTTTGTAGTTTTTAAAAATAAAATTTTTTTACATTGGCATGGGAAAGTTAAAGAATGGCTGCCACCAGGTGGGCACATAGAACTTAATGAAGATCCAATTGAAACAGCAACTAGAGAAACCTTAGAAGAATTAGGTATTGAGATTCAAATTGTTAATCGAAAATCTAATTTGTTTAAATTCGATGATGTCGATTCTATCCCTAGTCCTGAAACAATTTTATTGGAAGAAGTAGAGGATCAAACTAAAGGAAAACATTTACATATTGATATGATTTATTATGGCAAACCACTTAAAGATAATTTTGAGATTAAAGAAGGTTGGATTCTGGTTGATAAAAAATCTTTACTTGATAATAAAGAATTTCTGACACCAGAAAAGAATTTTAAAGCTCCTCCACAAGATGTTATCTTTCTTGGATTAGATGCAATTTCACAATTAGAAATTAATGTTTCTTGATTTCTATACCAGCTAATTTCTCCACGTATTTTGCTATGGCTGAATGGTCACTTTTTCCTTCTCCTTCTATCACCAAAGCTGTTAATACCTGTTGAAGGTTTGCAGTCACTTGAAGAGGTACATCTAAGTCTCTCGCTGCTTCCATGGCATTATTGATATCTTTATAATGTAATTCTATTCTAAAACCGGGATTAAAATTTCTTTCAACCATCATTGGAGCTTTAGCATTTATAACATTTGAACCAGCTAATCCACCTTGAATTGCTTTATATACTGTTTCAGGATTAACACCAGCTTTTGCAGCTAGGGTCAACGCTTCAGCTAGTGCATGAATATTTGCACCCACACAAATTTGGTTGGCAAGTTTTGTTATTTGACCAGCTCCATGTGATCCACACAAAATTGAGGTTTTTCCTAAGATATCAAATAAAGGTTTTGCTTGTTCAAAATTATCTGCAGAGCCACCCACCATTATGGCAAGATCTCCAGAAATTGCAAAAGGTTCACCTCCCGAAACAGGAGCATCCAAAAAGCTTACTCCTTTTTCAGCACATTTTTTTCCTATTCTTTCTGATACTCCTGGTGCTATAGAACTCATATCTATAACAAGATGGCCTTTTGAAGCTCCTTCCAACACCCCTCCATCTCCACAGATAGCTGATTCAGCTTGAGGGCCATCTTGAACCATAGTGATGGTTATACTAGCGTTAGATGATGCATCAGAGCCTGTTTTGCATCCTTTGGCGCCTTCTTTTACTAATTCGTTAACTGGGTCTGGGAATAGATCATAAACAGATAATTCATAACCTGCTTTTAACAAATTTTTTGCCATTGGTTTACCCATAATCCCCAAACCAATAAATGCTATTTTTTCTGCCATAATTTACTCCTTTGTTTTTTTATCATGTTACAGGAAAATTAGTTAAATTCTAATCTTTCCAAAACCTTTCTTCTAGAAAAGCGAAATCACTATCTTTTAATTTTTCTTTTACATCTTCAATCATGCCAGGATGACCACAGGCATAGACAATCGTTTCATTAGGTTTAACGTTCCAAGATTTAATCCTTTCTTCAAGAACGTTGTTAACTCTTCCTTTTAATCCTTGCCAATTTTTATTTCTATCTTCTAACGGTCTACTTATCGATGCTTCAAAGATAACATTTTTATTGTTCTCTGCTAAATTTTGCAATTCATTATCGTATCCAAATTCATCTAAATAAGAGGCCCCTTCTAAAACATAAAAATTATAGTTTGAGAAATCAGTATCTTTTAAATATTTTCTTAACATGCTTACATAAGGAGCTACTCCTGTTACAGTTCCAACCATAACATGGTTTTTATAATCGGGTTTCAATACGAAAATACCCTTTGCTCTTGGTCTCATGGTTACCATATCTCCAAGATTTAAATCATTTAATAAAGGGGTTAGATTTCCCTCGGGACGAGGAACAAGTTCTATAAAAAGTTCTATTAAATCTTCTTCTGGAGATGAAGCTATAGAATAAGCTCTTTCTATACCTCCCGAACCAATTGTACAGTATTGTCCTGGATTAAAATTAAATTTTTCTTCTGGTTCAAGCCATGTCTTCCATAAATCTTCAGTAAGTTGTTCTCTTTTTACAATCTTTGCCCACATGAACTTCCCCTTAACAACATTAACAGCTTTAAAATTCATTATTTCTACTCCCCTTGTCTTATATAGTTATATATTCACTATTTGATATTAAAAGAATATTGTTAATTTGCACAATAGTTATTATATTATAAATTTTTAAAATGATTTTCAGAACAAGTTAAGAAAAAAACAATAATGATTACTTTTTACATAACAGATAAATTATCTTAGAAAGAAATCAAATACTTTTTCTTGAATATTTCAAATTTATTGATATCATTGGATTTAGTAAATACTTTAAGTGGGTTCAGAGAAACCCCCAAGGATTTTAAATGTCTAACACGGGTAGTAGGTTATATAAAACTCTTCTAGATGAAGAAGGAATGCGAAGAGCTATTTCCCGTATCTCACATGAAATTATTGAATCTAATAAGGGTGTGAGAGATCTAGTTATTATCGGTATCCATACTAGAGGGGTTTTTATTGCAAAAAGGATAACCGATATCATAAATAAATTTGAACAATCGGATATAACTCCGAATTCAATAGATCCTAAAAATTATAGAGATGATATTAAATTAGATACTAAACCCGAGAATGAAAATCCAAATATTGTGATTCAAAATAAAAATGTGATTTTGATTGATGATGTTTTGTATACAGGAAGAACTATTAGAGCGTCTATGGAAGCTCTTTTTAGTACAGGAAGACCAAAAAATATAAAACTCGCAACTTTGGTTGACAGAGGACATAGAGAATTGCCAATTAGACCTGATTTTATTGGAAAAAACATACCTACTTCTAGTAAAGAACACGTAAGAGTTTTTATGAAAGAATTTGATGGTAAGGATGCAATAGAACTATATAAAAGGATTGATTTTTAATCAAATGAATTATTTAGGGAAACATATTATAGATATCGATCATATAGATAGAGATTTTATAGAAAATATTTTTTCTATAACTCAGAGATTAAAGACTCAAAATAAATTAAAAAAACCTTTTGATAACAAAAATATTTGTACTCTTTTTTTTGAGGATTCAACAAGAACAAGATTGAGTTTTGAGAAAGCTTCTAATAATTTAAAAGCAAATTTTCATAATCTAGATTTATCAACTTCCAGTGTTAATAAAGGAGAATCCTTTTTTAACACAATAAAGACAGTTGAGAGTATTGGGATGGATATTTATATAATTCGACATGGATCATCAGGGGCTGCTATGTTTGCAGCAAAAAATTTAAGAGGGACAGTAATCAATGCCGGAGATGGATCTCATGCTCATCCTACACAAGCTTTATCTGATCTTTTTACAATAAAAGAGCAAAAAAAAGACTTTACTAAATTAGAAATTTCTATAGTTGGAGATTTTTTATTCAGTAGGGTTGCAAGATCAAATATTTTAGCTCTTTTGAAGATGGGTTCAAAAGTTAATATTCTTGGTCCACCTGAATTATCTTCTCCAAAAATTTCTGATGCTTATGATCAATATAACTCTTTATATCCAGGTAATTTGAAATTTTATAATGAGCTAAAGCAACCTTTAATTAATTCAGATATTATCATGGCTTTACGTATTCAAAAAGAAAGGTTTAACAAAGAAACAAAAGTAGATTTGGAAAATTATAAATCCAAATGGAGGATAGATAAAGAATTATTGGATCAATGCAAAAAAAATATATTAATAATGCATCCTGGACCAATGAATGAAGAATTAGAAATTTCTCATAATGTTGCCCACTCAGACTTTTCATTGATCAATAAGCAGGTAGAGAATGGTGTATTTGTTAGGCAATCAATAATGCAAAACATTTTTGAAGGAGAAGATTGATTTGAAAGAAACATTAATTACAAATGCCAAACTCATTGATCCTTCAGAAAATTTGAATGATATTTATGATATTTTGATCAAAAATCGTAAAATAGAAACTATTTCAAAAAATATTAACAAAAATAATATTTCCAATGTTATTGATGCAAAAGGTCATAAAGTAACTCCTGGATTTATTGATCTTCATGTTCATTATCGTGAACCAGGAGAAACATATAAAGAAAATATTCAAACCGGTTCTCATGCATCTGCTAAAGGAGGATTTACTACTGTTTTAATGATGGCAAACACTATACCAACTATGGATAATTTGGATAAGTTAAAACACCAAAAACAGATTATCGAAGTCAATTCTATGATAAGAACTTTGCAAACGGCATCAGTTACGTATGAAAGAAAAGGATCTGATTTAGTAGATATTGATACGCTTTCAAAATTTGGTGTATTGGCCTTTTCAAATGATGGAGATGCAATTGAGAAAAAAAGCACCTTAGAAAAAGCTCTAATTCTTACCACAAAAAATAATAGACCAATACTGGAGCACTGTGAAGATCCAAGCTTGATAGATAAAGGAACAGTTAATGATGGATCTACAGCTATAAGATTAGGACTTCAATCCAGATCAGAACAAGCAGAAATTAATATTCTTAAGCGAGATATTTCAATTGCAAAAAAAAATAATTCTTGGATATATTTTCAACATATAACATCTAAGAAAAGTTTAGATCTTATAAAAGAGGCAAAATCAAGTGGATTAAGAATTAATGCTGAAGTTACTCCAAATCATTTGTTTATGAATGAAAATTGGATTTATGGTAAAAAAGGCCACAAAGTGGAATTTTTAGATTTTGATTCTTATGATACTAATACAAGAGTTAATCCTCCATTACGAGATGAAAGCGATAGAATCGCCTTAATAAAAGCAGTCAATAATGGAATCATAGATATAATTGCTACAGATCATGCTCCACATTCTAAAGGAGATAAATTAAATGTGTTTGACTCTGTCCCTGCAGGTATAAATTCAGCTGAAACTGCCCTGCCAATTCTAATAACTTTGTCAAAAAGTGATAAATTGGATTTCAATTCCATCGTGGAAAAAATGGCAAATAATCCAGGACAGATTATTAATGATATTTCTGGTCTTAAAATTGGAAAAATCAAAGAAGGATATGAGGCAGATTTGACTATTATAGACACAGATTCTGAACAGCTTATAGATGAAGATTTTTTTGTATCAAAAAGCACAAATTCTCCTATTATAGGAATGATCTTAAAAGGCAAAGTATTAAAAACAATCTACCGAGGAGAAGTTGTTTACGAAAGTTAAAGTATGAATAATAAAATCAAGAATTTAATATTAGAAGATGGGTCTATCTTTTCTGGTTATACATTTGGATTTAATAGCGAAAAAGATATTGTTGGCGAAGTAGTTTTTAATACTTCCATGACAGGATATCAAGAAATGTTAACAGACCCTTCTTATAGAGGACAAATTTTGGTTCCAACATATCCAATGATTGGGAATTATGGTATTAGTAATACAGATACTGAATCTTCTGAAATTCAGGTAAAAGGATTTGTAGTCAGGCAATATAGTGATAGACCTTCCCACAATAATTCGGTTATGAATATTTCCGAATATTTGTATCAAAACAAAATAGTAGGAATTTATGGGGTAGATACTAGAGCGATTGTTAGAAAAATTCGAAACGCAGGTGTGATGACAGGAATAATAACTTCTACCTCAGAGATAAAAAAAGTTTTAACAAATATAAAAAACAAACTCTCTTATGATGAACAAAATTTAGTTGCTGAAGTTTCTACTAAAAATGCATACAAAGAAACAAAACTAAAAGCGCATAAAAACATAGTTATTATTGACTTTGGAGTTAAGAATAACATATTAAGATTATTGAAAAATAGATCATGTAATATCACGGTGCTCCCATATGATTCCAGTTCTAAAGATATTCTATCTGAAAGACCGGATGGAATTGTTTTATCACCAGGCCCTGGAGACCCGAATAATTTAGAAAATATTTTAGAAGATATGAAAAAAATTATTAATTCAGGTATTCCAATATTAGGAATATGTTTGGGACATCAAATAATTGCAAAAGCTTTAGGGGCTAAGACTTTTAAATTACCATTTGGCCATAGAGGAGGGAATCAACCAGTAAAAGATATAAAAAATAATAGAGTTTATGTTACTGCGCAAAATCATGGGTATGCTGTAGAAAAAGATAATTTTCCCAAAGAATTAGAAATTACCCATATCAATTTAAATGATGATACTGTTTCAGGATTAAAACATAAAACTAAACCAATATTTTCTATCCAATATCATTCAGAAGCTTCTCCAGGGCCAAAAGATTCTGAATATATTTTTGATGAATTTATAAAGCTTATAGAATATACCCAAGGATCAAATAATGATAAATAGATCTGTTTTAGTGATAGGTTCAGGTCCTATAATCATAGGGCAGGCTGCAGAATTTGATTATGCAGGTGCACAGGCATGTAAATCTTTGAGAGAAGAAGGCTATAAGGTGATTTTACTAAATTCTAATCCTGCAACAATTATGACAGATACAGACATAGCAGATCGTGTTTATATTGAACCTCTTACAGTAGAAATAGTTGAAGATATATTAATAAAAGAGAAGCCATTTGGTATTCTTGGAACCTTAGGAGGTCAAACAGGTTTAAATCTAACGTCAGAATTACATAAAAGAGGAATACTTGATAAATATAATGTAAAAATTTTGGGAACATCAGTAGAATCAATTGAAGTTGCCGAGGATAGAGACAAATTTAGATCATTTCTACTTGATATTAATCAACCTGTGCCTCCTTCGGAAGCTGTAAACAATTACATAGATGCATTAAATGCAGCTGAAGAAATTGGATATCCTGTTGTAGTAAGACCAGCGTATACTCTAGGTGGAACAGGGGGTGGAATAGCTAATAATAAATCAGAATTAAAAGATATTGTCAACTCAGGAATTGCCTTATCGAGAGTGGGACAAGTTTTGATAGAAAAATCTCTATTTGGATGGAAGGAAATTGAGTATGAAGTTATGAGAGATAATAATGGTAACGTTATAACCATTTGTAATATGGAAAATATTGATCCCATGGGTGTTCATACAGGAGATTCAATAGTAGTGGCTCCTTCTCAAACATTAAATGATAAAGAATATCAAATGTTACGAACGGCAAGTTTGGAAATTATAACTAACTTAAATATTAAGGGAGGTTGTAATGTTCAATTAGCCTTGAAACCTTCTAAAATAGTCAAAGAATCCATTGGAGATGATTTTTCTGAAGATCCAGAATATTATGTGATAGAAGTTAATCCAAGAGTTTCAAGATCATCGGCTCTTGCTTCAAAAGCAACAGGGTATCCGATAGCTAGAATAGCATCTAAAATTGCAGTTGGAAAAAACTTGGATGAAATAACTAATCCAGTAACAGGAAAAACATTTTCTGTTTTTGAACCTTCATTAGACTATTGTGTTGTTAAAATCCCTAGATGGCCTTTTGACAAATTCCCCAATGGGAATAGAACTTTAGGTACTCAAATGAAAGCAACAGGTGAGGTTATGGGAATTGAAAGATCATTCGAGGCTGCACTTTTAAAATCTATAAGATCTTTAGAAAATAATAAACCTGATCTGATGTGTGAACCAGATACATTGGACAACAATGAGCCTAATGATGATAGATTATGGATCTTAGCTAAACGTTTACGTAATGGATCAGATGCTTTAACTGAGACAAAAAGAACTTATATTGATTATTGGTTTACGAGTGCATTAGAAAAGATTATTGATATGGAGAAAGAAATTAAGAAGAACAAATTAGACTTCAATTTGTTAAGTAGAGCAAAAGCTATGGGTTTTGCTGATGCATATATAGCTAAAATTAAAAATTTATCTGAATCAAATGTAAGGAATATACGAAAAAAATTAAATATACTACCAACATTTAAAATGGTTGATACTTGTGCAGCAGAATTTGAAGCAATCACTACTTATTTTTACAGCACTTATGATGAAGAAAATGAAGCCATTCCCTTACCTGGTGAAAAAGCTCTAGTATTAGGTTCAGGGCCAATACGTATTGGACAAGGAATAGAGTTTGATTACTGTTCAGTGCATGCATCAATTTCCTTAAAAGAAAATGGTGTACAATCTATTTTAATAAACTCAAATCCAGAAACAGTTTCGACTGATTTTGATACTTCATCAAGACTTTATTTTGAACCATTAGATACTGAAAGTATTTTAGATATTTTAGAGAATGAATCAGTTGATTCAAATTTGATATCTACTTTGGTACAATTTGGTGGACAAACGGCTATTAATATGTCTCAAGAATTAGGGAAAAATAATGCTCCTATACTGGGATCAAATGCTGAAGTAATAAATTTAGCTTCAGATCGTTCTGAATTTGAAGCTATTGCTAAAAAATCTCTAGTAAGGCAACCAGCCGGTGGGTCAGTTACTAAACTAAACGATGCAAAGAAAATAGCGAAAAAAGTTGGTTATCCAGTAATTCTGAGACCTTCTTATGTTTTGGGGGGAAGGGCTATGGAAATAATTTATTCTGAGAGAGATTTATCTAGCTATTTTAAAAGAGCTCAAAGTTTTGTTAGCGGTCAATCTATTTTGGTAGATCAATATATTAACGGTATTGAAATAGAAGTTGATGCTTTATGTGATACTGAGGAAATATTAATTCCTGGAATTATGCAACATGTAGAACGGGCGGGTATCCATTCAGGAGATTCTATAGCAATTTATCCAGCTTTCGATTTATCACAGGAAGAAAAAAATGCAATAGTTGATGCTACTAAAAGTTTAGGAAAAACTTTAGGAATAAAAGGATTAATGAACATTCAATTCATTGTCAAAAGAGATGATAAATCTAAATTCACACTTTTTGTTATTGAAGTTAACCCAAGGTCTAGTCGTACTATTCCATTTATTTCAAAAGTTACTGGAGTACCAATGGTCAAATTAGCTACCCGTATCATGCTGAATGAAAAATTATCTAATTTAGATTATGGAGTGGGATTAAGAGACAATTTAAATTTATTCGCTGTAAAGGCTCCAGTTTTTTCAATGTCAAAATTATCTGGAGTGGATACTTTTTTAGGGCCTGAAATGAAATCTACTGGTGAAGTTATGGGGATAGATAAAGATTTTCATGTAGCAATAAAGAAAGCTTTTATTTCTAAGGGAATTGAAATAAATAACCAAACACCTTTTTTGTTATCTATTGCAGACAGAGATAAGGTTGAAGCGGCTGGATTTATTAAACAATTAGTTGAAAACGGAAATAAATTATTTGCTACAGAAGGAACATATAAATTTATAAAATCATTAGGTTATGAAGTTATTATGGTTAATAAAATCCTTTCAAGATCTAATACTGTTCTGGATATAATAGATGAAGGAAAAGTAGGAGCTATTCTTAATACTGTAACTGGAGATAGAGCTTCTTTACAAGATGGATATTATATCCGAAGAAGAGCAACTGAGTCATCTATACCGTGTTACACATCAATTGATACAGCTATTGCATCAGTTATGGCTATTTCAGAAGAAAAAATTAACGCTAAAGCAATAAATGATTATTATTAAGTTAAGTTGCTACTGCTCTTATTGATAGCCAATTTCTTGGAACAGTAACTAATTCCATTTCTTTAAATACCTGTCTGAGAGATTTTTGTAGGGTTTTTTTCCCATATTCTAAAGGAACCCCAGGTAATATCCCTTCAATCCAATCTTTAAATTCACTAATATAATGAAATCCATCAACTGGTACGTTATAGGAAGTTGCATTTGCATACTCTACTTTGAAGCCAGTGTCTTTTAATAAATCTATATAATCCTCGGGACTCAAGTGTCTTCGTGAAGAAACTTTTTCAGTTTTAATAGGTTTAAGTTTGTAATCTTTATAAAGTAATCTTACGGCTCTAAACATCCATTTCCTATAGAACTCTTGTGAATCTTCTGGATGAGATCCATCATAAAAAGAAGTGTTAAAAGCTAGCACACCTTTGTTATTCAATTTATCTTTTATGTCTCTTAGAAGCTTTTCCTTATCAGGTACGTAATGAATAGAATTACAGTAAACCATTGCATCTGCTTTTTCTACTATAGCATCAGTTAGATTTTGTACTTCAGAATGTATAAATTTAACAATTTTTGATCTTTCTAATTCGTTTGCCGCGGTTCTCAGAGCACTCTTTGAACTATCAACTGCATAAATAACTGAATCTTTCGCTGATTTAATTCTTTCTAGAATCAACTTTGTAATATTTCCTGTTCCACAACCTAGATCAACAATTGACTTTTTATCTTCAATTTTTGCAAGTTTAATAAATTCTGAATTTATTAAACTGTAAAAGGGTAAGTTCGCAAATGCATTGAATGCATATTCCTCATTTTTAGATTTTTCAGTCATGATTTTTTATTTCTGTATCGATATTAAAGTATATTATATATTTTGGATATTAAAATTTCCTTAGGTAATGAGTATTATACGATTAATAATTTTATTTTCATTTGTTTTCTTCTTTTTCTCATGTTCTCAGAGATCAGAGATTTTTATGGTAGCAGCTTCAATGAATAATTTAATGACTGAAATTCAATCTGAAAACCCTCAATTTAATGATATTCCAATAAGTTATGGAGGTTCAATTTCAATCGTAAGAAGAATTGAAAATAATAAGAGAGGAGTTGGAGCTGTGTTACTTTCTTCAGAAGAATCCTTTGATATTTTAGATAAACTAGGATATCTAGATAATGAATTATCTTATACTTTTGCTTCCAACTCTTTAGTTTTAATTGGAAAAACCAACAAGAAAATAAAAACTACTAAAGATATAGAATCCATTAAGAAAAAAGTTGTTATAGCAGATCCAAAAATTGCCCCAGCTGGAGTATATTCTCTTCAATCACTAGGATCTTTAAATCAAGAATTTCTTGATGAAAACGTTATATTTGCTGGAGATGTTAGTTCAGTAGTTGGGTCAGTTAAAAATAATATAAATTTTGTTGGGATAGTGTATAAAACTGATGCAATATCACATAATCTTCAAGTTTTATTTGAATTTCCAACAAATTCACATGATAAAATTTTGTATAAACTTGGGGTATTAAAGAATAATTCTGGGAATAGTATTTTGAAATATGTTAAATTCTTAAAATCAAGTTTTGTGAAACAAAAACTTGTTGATCATGGATATTTGGTTGAGTAATTATGGATATAATTAGTGCTCTAATAATCACTCTGAAAATTTCAGTAATTTCTACTCTTTTAAGTTTTGTTTTTTCCATATTTTTTTCTTTTTTGTCAATGAGATTCAAATTTTTAAGTTTTCCAATAAATATTATTGCAACCTTACCCCTGGCTTTACCTCCTGTTCTTACCGGGTATTTTTTAATATTTGTAAGTAAAGGATATCTTTCTTTTCAATGGATGGGTGGAAGTATCGCATGTGCCATCATTGCTTTACCTTTAGTGTATAGAACTATGTTAAATACGTTTTATTCAATTGATTTTTCTATCTTTAATACATCAAGAATTTTTGGAGCTAATAAATTTCAAGCATTTTATTATGTAATATTTCCTAATATAAGAAATGGGATTTTTTCAGCTATTTTTTTGGGATTCATGAGATCAATCTCCGAGTTTGGAGCCAGTATGGTTATCGCGGGGAACATTTCTGGAGAAACGCAAACCTTATCTTCTGCTATCTACACAGCTATACAAGTTGGAGATTCAAATAAGATTTTTTTACTTTCTTCTATATCAATTCTCTTAGCAATTTTGACCATAATGACATTTACAATAATAAATAAAAACAGGAGATTTGTTTTTTGATAGAGAATTCTTTAAATTTTAATTTTACTACTCATTTAGATTCTTTTAAATTACAAGCACAGTCAGAATTTCATAATGGGATAAATGCTTTATGGGGAAAATCTGGAAGTGGAAAAACTACATTTTTCAATTCTTTATCAGGATTTTTAAATACAATTGAAGGAGAAATCATTTTTAATGATAAGAAATTTTTTTACTCTAGAAAAAAATTAAATCTTAACCCCGAAAATAGAAATTTAGCTTATGTTGAACAACAAAATATGCTTTTTAATAATATGAATGTAATAAAAAATATAGAATTTGCGTATAAATTTTCTAAACAAATAATGAGACAAATAAATCCATCAGATGCTATAAGTTTATTTGATCTTAAAGATTATGAATTATCCTCAATCAATCAACTTTCAGGCGGACAACTTCAAAGAGTGGCTTTAGCTAGAGCTTTTGCATCCAATTCACCATTGATGCTACTTGATGAACCTCTTAATGCTTTAGATTTAGGTTCTCGTAAAACAATAATGCAAACGATAAAAGATTTAAATAAATCGCTTGAAAATATGATAATAATGGTTACTCATTCTCCTTTGGAAGTTTTGAATTATGCTGATTCTATTCTTTATGTCGATAATGGAAAAGCTGAAAAAAAACTTTCTAAATCTAACTTGTTGAATTATGTGTCAGATGAAGATGTGATAAATGAAATCCATCAAAAGTCTTCTAAATTTGATGGTAATTTTTTTTCGTCTAAAAGCGTTATTTTAGTTAAAAATTCATCTGATTTATTAAGTGAAGGGTTTAATTTTTCTGGAAATATAAAGTCAATGATAAAGAATGATGATAATTATTTAATAGAAATCTCTAGCGAAAATAAATACTTTGTTAATATATCAATAGATTTATTTTCTAATTTGAATTTATCCCTTGAAGATAAAATCTATTGCTTTGTATATGAAAATTTAATATTAGAATAGAAGTATGAGTAATTTTAATAAAACTTTAAAAGAAAAAACTCTTAAACAAAAATCATTTCTAATTGTTGGCCTTGATCCAGATCTCAAAAAAATGCCTGTTAAGGATATTTTTGAGTTCAATAAAGAAATAATTGATAACACCTATGACATAGTTGTAGGTTATAAGCCACAGCTAGCTTTTTATGAAGCTCAAGGAATAGAAGGTATGAAAATGCTTGCTAAAACAATTGAATACATCAAAAATCTTCCAGAAAAAAAGTTGATCATTGGTGATTGCAAACGATCTGATATTGATTCGACCTCTGAAGCATATGCGAAGGCAATGTTTGAATATTGGGATTTTGATGCATGTACAATTGTTCCATATTTTGGAAAAGACGGTATTATTCCTTTTTCGAATTATGTGAATAAAGGAGTTTTCATTGTTTGTAAATCCTCCAATAATTCTGGAAAAGAGATACAAGATTTTTTTTCTGAAAAAGAAGATTTGAGTGTTTATCAAAAAGTTGCAAAGATAGCTAGCAATCTTAACACAAATCATAATATTGGTTTAGTAATGGGAGCAACTTATCCTAATCAACTTTCTATTATAAGAAAAGAACATCCTGATTTACCTTTTCTTATTCCAGGAATTGGACATCAAAAAGGAGATTTAGAAAAAGTGATCAATTACTCAACTGGAGAAAACACTTCTGCAGTGTTAATTAATTCTTCAAGGGGGATTATTTATGCTTCCAATGATAAAGAAAAATATGGTATTTCTGCTCGTGAAAAAGCTTTAGAAACAAATAAAAAAATAAGTGATATATATAATTAAAATTTATTGACCTTGTGCTTTAAATCATTATTCTAATAAAAACCCATAAGTAAAAATGCAAAAATTAGTTGTTGAAAGTCTAAAAATTAATAACGTTGGTCAAAGGGTTGTAATTTTAAAACAAGAATCAGGGCCAATGTATTTAGCGATATGGATTGCAACAGCTGAAGCAGATTCAATTGCTATAAGATTACAAAAAATAGATATTCCAAGACCATTGACTCATGATTTACTTTGTAATTCAATCTCTAAACTTGATGGGAATATAGAAAAAGTAATTATTTCCGATATTAAAAATGATACTTTTTATGCAAAAATTATCGTTAATCGTTCAGGAAAAATAATCGAATTAGACTCCCGTCCATCTGATGCTATATCTATAGCATTACAAGCAAATGTTCAGATTTATTGTGAAGATTCAGTGTTAGAAAAGGCTGGTTTTAAGAAATCGGAAATCAATGATGATTTATCAAAGGATAAAACCAACAAAAAAAACTCTAAAGAAAAGAATTCCCGATTACCTCTAGGAGAGAAAGAGAGGAAATCTCTTTCTGTTTTTGAATCCTTCATTGACACATTAGACATAGATGAATAAAAAAAAGATCCAAAAAAGCAAGGAAAATAATAATCAAGAATCTCTTAGTACCAATCTAATTCTCGCTGGTAAATATATAAGTTTGGGATGGATAATGGTCACACCGATTATAGCATTCACTTTCGTAGGAAATTTAATTGATAAAAAATTTAATCTTCCTTATTTTTTGACCTTTATTGGTTTGATCATTGGTCTTTCAGTAGGTATTATTGGAACGGTCAGAATTTTAAAAATGAAAAATTAATAAGGATTAATGTTCTAAATGTTTAATTCTAAACTAATAATCTTATCCACCCTAGTTTTGATAATATTAGTCGTATCAGTTTTGGGTGGAGCTTTGGGAGCAAGTTTTGGGTTTGGATTTTTAAGTGGTCCTCTTCCTTTTATATCTATCGCTGCAGAGACTATTTTTAAACCCTTTGGATATGAATTGAAAAACTCTAGTGTTATGCTCTGGATGTCTATGATTCTTTTGATAGTTCTATCTTGGTTAGCAACAAGAAAATTACAAGAAGTTCCCTCAAAATTACAAAATATATTTGAATTGATCATCCAATTTTTTATTGATACTGCAAGAGAAGCTGGAGGAGATAAAGCTAAAAGATTTCTGCCTGTTGTTATAACCATTTTTTTTGCAGTTTTAGCCTTTAATTGGATGGGAATTTTACCAGGAGTTGGATCTATTGGAAAAATCGAAACGATTGATGAATGGGTTTCTCACCATTCACATAAAGGGCATTGTTCAAAAATAGAAGTAGGGCATTCTAGTAATACTAAAGTCAATGTAAATCAAGAAATATTATCTAAATTATGTGTACTTGAAGAAGAATCTTCTCACGGATTTGTAGTTTTCGACAGTTATGAAAGTTCTTTTCTTTCTAAAATTAATATTATGCCAATAGGAAGAGGTGAATCCTCTAGAGCTCCTTTGAGTTCTATTGGTAATTATGAAGTTGAAGAAATCGAGCAGATTAGAAAAAAAATACTTAAAGGTGAAGATCCTAATAAATTAGAAGAATGGACAAAAATTAAAACAAATATATCTATTGGAAGAGTAACTAAGATATATGAGAGTAAAGATGGTACGGTTAGTCCTTCAGAATATATTGGAAAGAAAACGGGTGAACTTATACCTTTTTTTAGAGGTGCTTCAACTGATGTAAATACTACATTGGCAATTGCTATTTTTGCAATGATTTTTATTCAATATTGGGGATTTTCATCACTTGGATTCAAAGGTTATAGTGGGAAATTTATAAATTTATCACATGGACCAATTAATGCATTTGTTGGAATACTGGAATTATTTGGAGAACTTGCAAAAACTATTAGTTTTACTTTTAGGCTTTTTGGTAACATGTTTGCGGGTGAAATAGTTCTTATATCAATGGGTTTTTTACTTCCAATGATAGGAATGATTCCATTTATGGGACTTGAGTTATTCGTTGGAGTGATACAAGCGTTGATTTTTTCAATGTTGACATTAGTTTTTGGTGTAATGGCAGCAACATCTCATTCAGAACATGATGAACATTAAAATAAATAAAAATAATATAAAAAAGAAGGGAGAAAACAATGGCAAGTGAATGGATACCAATGGGAGCAGGTTTATCAATGGGGTTAGGAGCTATTGGTTCAGGTATAGGTATTGGAATGTTAGCGAATGGCGCATTGCAATCGTTGGGAAGAAATCCTGAAGCAAGAGGTCCGATACAACAAAATATGATATTAGCGATTGCTTTTACTGAAGCAATAGCAATATATTCTCTTGTTGTGGCCATATTGATACTATTTGTTTTGTAAAACTTTTCTCAGCTATTATTTATAGCTGAGAAAATAATTTAGGAGAAAAAATATGGATGCATTAGGGATTAATCTTTCTGGTTTAATAACTCAGTTAGTAAGTTTTATTATTTTGTTCCTTATATTGAAAAAAGTTCTTTTCGGGCCAATAAATAAAATTCTTGAAACTAGAGCAAAAAAAATTCAAGAAAGTTTGGAAATGGCAGAAAGTGTAAAGCAAGAAGCTACGGAATCTGCAGAAAGACTGGAAGCTGAAATTAATAAAGCAAGACAGGAAGGGCAAAAATTGATTGGCGATGCTCGAGATGCTGCAGAAAAATATAAACAACAAGAAATGCTTCGAACTAATTCTGAATCGGAAGAAATGATAAAAAAAGCTAACAAATCTATAGAAAAAGAAAGAGATTTAGCTATACAAAGTGTGAGAAAAGAATTTTCATCTTTAGTTATTTCAGCTGCTTCTAAAGTAGTCGAAAAAACCATAGATCAAAAAGATCATAAAGAGATTTTGGATAAAGCTCTAGATGATGAAATAGGAAAAGTGAAGAAATAATTATGGCAACCTCTATAGTAAAAAGATACGCTAAAGCAATAGTGGAACTAGCAATGGAAAATAACAATTCTTCCACTTGGCTAAATAACTTTGATGATGCTCATACATTTCTAAATAACCGTGACCTATCTTCTTTCCTCACTTCTCCGCAAGTTCCTCAAATGGAAAAATTCAAGTCAATTGATACATTAATGAAAGATTATGATAAATTATTTAAAAACTTTCTTAAGGTGTTAATCTCACGAAATCAAATTAATCTATTCGAAAATATCAAGGAAGATTTTATAAATCAGGTTCAAAGTTCTACTGGAAAAATCAGTGCGGTAATAACTTCAGCAGTTAAAATTTCTGATTCACAAAGAAAATTGATAATACAAAATATTTGTAAGATTTTTCATGTAAATAAAGTAGATGTTCAAGAAAAAATAGATCAGAAAATATTAGGTGGATTGATAATCAATGTTGGAGATACAGTAATTGATATTTCAACAAGTAACAAATTAGAAAATTTAAAAAAACATTTATTAAAAACTAGTACATTATAATGAAAATGGAGAAATGATATGTCCCCAAATAGTCAAGATATAGCATCAATAATCAAAAGACAAATTGAAGAATTTGGCGGTGACTTTACAATGGTCGATATAGGAACTGTTATTGAGACTGGAGATGGTGTAGTAAGAATACATGGTCTTTCAGGAGTCAAAGTTAATGAATTATTACAATTCCCTAATGATATTATTGGATTGGCACTTAATCTTGAAGAAGATTCTGTTGGAGCAGTCATTTTAGGTGATTATTTGTCAATTAAAGAAGGAGATGAAGTACGCTCTACTGGAAGGATAGTTGAGGTGCCTGTAGGAGATACCTTATTAGGACGAGTTGTAGATCCTTTAGGTAGACCCTTAGATGGTAGAGGAGATATTTCTACAAAAGAATCATTTCCAGTTGAAAAAATTGCTCCAGGTGTAGTTGAGAGAAAATCTGTAGATCAACCAGTGCAATTTGGATTAAAAATTGTAGATGCAATGGTGCCAGTTGGAAGAGGACAAAGAGAATTAGTTATAGGGGATAGAACTACTGGTAAAACTTCACTTTGTGTAGATGCTCTCATAAATCAAAAAAATTCAGATATTATAGGTATTTATGTTGCAATAGGGCAAAAAGCATCGAAAGTTGCATCAGTTGTTAGTCGAATTGAAGAACAGGGTGCCTTGGATAATACTATTATAGTAACTGCAAATGCTTCTGATTCAGCAGCATTGCAATATTTGGCTCCTTATGCAGGAGTTACCATGGCTGAATTTTTTATGGCGCAAGGAAAAGATGTTTTAATTGTTTATGATGATTTAAGTAAACATGCATGGGCATATCGTCAAATGTCTTTATTATTAAGAAGACCTCCTGGCAGAGAAGCATATCCAGGAGATGTCTTTTATTTACATTCCAGACTCTTAGAGAGAGCAGCCAGATTAGATGAAAAGTATGGTGGTGGTTCTATTACTGCTCTTCCTATTATTGAGACTCAAGCTGGAGATGTATCAGGTTATATCCCCACAAATGTAATTTCAATAACTGATGGACAGCTTTATTTAGAACCAGATTTGTTCAACTCAGGTATAAGACCTGCCGTCAATGCAGGATTATCTGTTACTCGAGTTGGTTCATCTGCTCAAAGAAAAGCTATGAAGGCAGTGTCTGGATCTCTCAAAGGTGAAATGGCTCAATATTCTTCATTACAAACCTTTGCTCAATTTGGAACAGATGATCTTGATGCAATTACTCGTCAACAATTAGCTAGAGGTGAAAGATTGACTGAATTATTGAAACAAAATGAGAATCAACCTCTCTCTTTTGAAAATCAAGTTTCAATTTTTTACGTTGCAAATCAAGGAGATTTAGATGATATCAATATTGAAAGAATATCTGAATTTGAAATGGGATGGTATGATTTCATTGCTGCTAATATTCCTGATGTCATGAAAGACATTTCAGAATCAGGAGAACTTTCAGATGACTCCATGAAAAAGATTGATGGAGCTATAAAGACGTATAAAGGGACATTTGGAAATTAATTATTATGCCAAGTACTAAGGAATTAAGAGCAAGAATAAGATCAGTTACCAATACTGCAAAAGTTACGGGTGCAATGCAATTAATAGCTGCTTCAAAGATGCGTAGAGCTCAAGAACAAGTAAGTAAAGGGAAAGAATATTCTAAAACACTTAATAAACTACTTTCTACATTGTCTAGTTCTGTTGATTCAACTGATGTAAATATTCCTTTATTGGAAAAAAGAGAGATAAAAAATAAATTATTGATTATGATTACCCCTGAAAGAGGATTAGCTGGGGCTTTAATAGGAAATATAAACAGAACAGTATTAGGTAGTATTATTAATTCAAAAGAACCGTATAAAGTTTTGTCTATAGGTAAAAAAGGATCAAGATTCCTGGCTTCTAGAGGATTTGAAATAATTGATCAAATTGTGATTAATGACAGGCCAGAATTGAGTGACACTTTAAATGTATCAGAATTGATCATTAATGGTTTCATAAAAGAGGATTGGGATCAAGTAGATATAGCATATAGTGAGTATATAAATACAACTTCTCAAAAACCAACATTAAGAACCATTTTACCAATAACGAGTGAAGAAGAATCAGATGTTAATTCAAATGTTGATTATATTTATGAACCTTCTTCTCAAGAAGTTTTAAGAGAGATTACCCCAAAGTATATTCGGTCTCAAATTTTCCAATCTGTTTTAGAAGCTTTTGCAAGTGAGCATTCAGCGAGAATGGTTGCTATGCAAAATGCAACAGATAATGCAAATGAACTTATTGATGTTTTAACTTTGGATCTCAATAAAGCAAGACAAGAAACAATAACTGCAGAATTATTAGATCTAATTGGCGGTATTTCTGCATTAGAAGAAAGATAAAAAAGGAGAAAATTTATGTCAAAAGGTGATAAAGGAAAAGTTGTACAAGTCATTGGAACTGTAGTAGATGTTGAATTTGAACAAAATCAGTTACCAAAGGTCTTTCATGCACTAGAATTACAAAATGAAGGAGAAAAATTGATTTTAGAAGTTGAACAACATGTAGGTAATTCTTGGGTTAGATGTTTGGCTCTAGGACCAACTGAAGGTTTAGCTAGGGGAGTTGAAGTTCTAGATAGTGGAGCTCCTGTATCTGTTCCAGTAGGAAAAGATTCATTAGGAAGATTATTTAATGTAGTAGGTGATCCAATTGATAATGGGGACCCTATAGATAGTAAAGCTATAAAATGGCCGATTCACAGGGAACCTCCAACTTTTGATCAACAATCAGGATCAACAGAAGTTTTAGAAACAGGTATTAAGGTATTGGATCTCATTACTCCATTTGCTAAAGGTGGAAAAATTGGTGCATATGGAGGAGCAGGTGTGGGTAAGACAGTTATTATTACTGAATTGATTAGAAATATTGCTCAAGAACATTCGGGAGTATCTGTATTCGCTGGTGTTGGAGAAAGATCACGTGAAGGGAATGATTTATGGCATGAAATGCAGGATTATGGAGTTTTAGGCTCCACCGCGTTGGTATTTGGCCAAATGAATGAACCCCCTGGAACCCGAGCAAGAATAGCTTTAACTGGCTTGACAATGGCCGAATATTTCAGGGATGAAGAGAAACAAGATGTCTTATTATTCGTAGATAACATTTATAGATATATTTTGGCAGGAATGGAAGTTTCTGCATTATTGGGTAGAATGCCCTCTGCTGTAGGATATCAACCAACCCTTGCAACAGAAATGGGAGATTTAGAAGAAAGAATTACCACAACAGTTAATGGATCCATAACATCATTTCAAGCAGTGTATGTCCCTGCTGATGATTATACTGATCCAGGAATAGTAACTACTTTTGGTCACCTTGATGCTAATGTTTCACTTGATCGTTCTTTGGCAGCACAATCTTTATTTCCTGCTGTTGATCCTCTGGCTTCGAATTCAAGGATATTAGAGCCAGCTATTGTAGGAGAAGATCATTATAATGCTGCTCGAGGAGTCCAGCAGGTTTTACAAAGATATAAAGATTTACAAGATGTAATAGCCATTTTAGGTATCGATGAACTTTCAGAAGATGATCAGATAATCGTAGCAAGAGCAAGAAAGATTCAAAGGTTTCTTACCCAACCATTTTTTGTAGGGGAAGTATTTACTGGGTTCCCAGGTAAATATGTACCGGTAGCTGAGACAGTAAAAGGATTTTTGGAAATTATTGAAGGAAAACATGATGCATTGCCAGAACAGGCATTTTACATGGTTGGAGGAATAGAAGAGGCTGTTGAAAAAGGTGAACAAATGAAAAAAGAAATAGAAAATTAAGTATAGATATGGCAAATGATTTATTAGTAAATATTGTTTCACCTTCTGGAAGTATTTTTTCGGGTACTGCAAGTGCTGTCATTGCTCCAGGAAGTATAGGAGAGATGACTTTATTACCAAAACACGCTCCACTTTTGTCTTCTCTTGCCCAAGGTAAAATAACATTAATGGGTACAAGTAATACGCAATCTGTATTTGAAATCAATTCAGGATTTTTGGAAATATCTAATGATAAACTAACTATCCTTGTAGAAGATGTTCTATAGTATGTTTAGTTGCTAGAAACCTTTTATGCTACTTTAGTTTTTTCAGATTCAATTTTTTTCAATAGAAGGAGAGCATCACTTTTTCCGATAACACGGCTACATTGAAGACAGGATAACATTATTTTATTTTCCACATCCATCCTAACTTCTATATCTCCCCCGCATGGGCAGCATTTTGAATATATCACTTTTCGTTCCTAATTTTTTTTTTATATTTCCAACAACATATAATAACTCCACTTATCGTAATAATCAAGCTTTTATTTCTTTTTATCGTTAATAATGGATTTATAAGATATGTATAATTTTGCTATTTATAATGATATCGTAAAATATTAATTGACACAACTCATGTTAAGAATTA
>ENA-UPTF01000320-UPTF01000320.1-marine-metagenome-genome-assembly--contig:-NODE-320-length-34801-cov-4.661589_pt1 | contig 34801 bp, 32 predicted proteins | sample MGYA00238166_ERZ767019 | MGnify/ENA primary metagenome ERZ767019 (study PRJEB28930, sample SAMN06266391) | marine metagenome | isolation source: Sea water from 250 m depth | place: Atlantic Ocean | study... | reverse complement strand
TACTAATCAGCCTGAGAGAAAAAAAATTAGGGATACAGCACTTATACTTGTGGGATTTTCTGGTGGATTTAGAAGGTCAGAATTAGTCGATTTAGATCATGATGATATAGAGTTTGTTAGTGAAGGGGTAAAAATTTATGTAAAAAGGTCAAAAAAGAAAATTGGAAATATTTGCCCAAGATAGTAAATTTAATTTTTGGGGATTAAAAAATTACAAATTTATATTTAACTTCAATTAATTCAAGTAACTCTTCTGCCAAATGGGGGTTGGATGCGGCGATTGCCGCAACCGGATGACCTTTATATAAAACTTTATCTGTAGCTAATATGTTATGACTTTCAGTTTTTCTTAATACAACTTGCTGTGAAGTAGGTGGATCTATCTCTAGGTCATCACATGTCACTACGGCTTGTACATCAGGATGTGCTAAAGCCTTACTAATATCAATAGACTCTATGATGGCATGCGCATGAGGGCTTCTAAGTACTTTCCCATGAATTATCCCAGGAAGAGTAATATCAGCTCCATAAAAAGCTTTGCCTGTTGTTTTATCAGAACCATCATGCTTTATAGGACTCGAACCTACTACCCTATAATTTTTTTTATCACAATCTTTAACGGTCATTTTTATATCCTATTAAAATTTTATAAATATCTCAAAAACCATTTTACAAAACTGTGAAAAAATTATAACCAATGAAACAATCAGTATCTAAAACATTCCTTTCATTAACAATATTTGATAGAATATTCCAAATCATGAAGTCATTCGTAATAAATAAATGTTCTTGTTGTACCTACATTCAACATATTAGTGAGGTAGTAAGTATCTGATTGCCCTAGATTGAAATAATACTAAATAACCGGAATTATTGACCTCACGAAACAGTGAGGTCTTTTTTTTGCCCACAAAAATCGAATTACGTTAAGGAGTCTAGAAATGAATTTTAAATCGTTATGTAGATTTGTATTAGTTCTGATGATGGTCCTTGTTACAGCAGTTGCATGTAGTTTTGCAGAAAGTTTTCTACCAGAAATGGAACCTTCCTACGAAGTATGGGCTGTTGACCAATCTGGCACTGCTAGCGACGGGACTGGTGGACTCCTATACATATGGGACGGGCAAGATATTTTTCTAAAGGATGCTAAGAATGCAACTCCTGAGATTATAGATCTGGCAAAGGCAGCTAAAGACGCTAATTGCGACGCCCCGAAAAAGCCACATATGATACTTTCCAACTACACCACCCCGAAGGCCAGCCACGTCCTTCTGGCCAATGTAGGTTCTGGTAACACTTTCTTCATAAACATTGACAGCCGTGCTATCGTCGGCTGTGTCAATACAATAGGAGGTTTCAATGGAGCAGGTGGAACAACAAATGCCCACGCCTCAGTTGCATCTCCTGATAACAGCATGGCTATAGTCGCAAATATTGGCGCAAAAGATGAATCTGGGTTCCTGCATAAAATCCAGACTAACTACACGAGTGACGATTACAAATTAGTAGGGACTTTAGCATTGGACCAGTTCACCAATGAATTAGGAACTGCGGTGGCGCGCCCAATCTGTCACGAGTTCACTAGTGACAGTAAATTCGCCTACATAACTTTAGCTGGTGGAGGTTTACTGGTAGTAGACGTGGGCTCTGCAGACGGAACCATACCTATGACTGTTGTGAAAGTCTATGACAAGGACACCGTTCCAGGCATCGGTTGTGGTGTATCTCGTTTACCTTTTAATAAGATAATGACCAATGGTGAAAGTGGGGCTAAAGGAGGAGATGATTTCCTCTATACCTTTGATGCTAGTAAAGCTGTGGAAGGAGTATTCCCGAACCCAGTACAGATTGAACTCCCAGGTGAGGACACCCATGGTGCGGTTACCTGTACTGATCAAAAGGGCGATATATTTGCAATAACCAGTATGCGGGTAAGTAATGACGTCAACTTCGTAGACCTACAGACCAATCAGGTAGTAGCGACACAATCAATGTCCGCGTCTTTCAGCGAGGATCCAAAGCCTGACGTCGCAGACATCGTAGGGAACAAGATGTTCATTGCTTTGCGAGGTGCTAAACCTCTAACTGCTATAGGATCCCTTGAGTTCGCCGGTAGAACACCAGGCGTGGCTGTTCTCACCATCAACGATGATTGTAATGGGTTCAGTTGGAACTCGAACGACATAGCTTCAATGGAAGACTCTTCTAGGTTGCTAGAAGAAGTTTTCACAGGACAAAAAATCTCAGCCGCCGACCCGCACGGTCTGGAGGTGATACTTAGATAAGGCTTTTTTAGAAACAAGTTTCAAGAACTACATGGATACGATAATGTAAATGTTTATGATGGTTCTTGGATAGAATGAGGCAATAGTGATTTGCCTATTGAAACAAAATAAACTAAATTTAAAAAAAACAGAAGAAAGTAATTATGTCTAAAAAAGAAGAGGCTAATTTAGAAGGTGGCTTGCCTAGTCATGAAGAAATTAAATTGGGAACCAAGCCTAAACATATGGGTCAAAAACCATATGTTTTCACTGTGGATGGAAAAGAATGGGGTGATTTACCTAAAGGCTGGACTCTAAGAGAAGCAACAGCTGTAGGGGTTAACTCTAAAGATCAGGTTATTGTGTTTAATAGAGGAACGAAACCCATCATTATCTTTGATCCTAACGGTAAATATATTAATTCCTGGGGGGATGATATTTTCAAAAATCCTCACGGCATTACTATTGATGACGATGATTATATCTATTGTGTCGATAATGGAGATAGTACAGTTAGAAAATTCGATAGTTTGGGTAGGTTGGAATTTCAGATAGGAGAAGCAAATAAACCATCAAAAAAAATGAGTGGAATACCTTTTTCAGTTCCAACTCAGGTAGCTGTTGATTCTAATAATAAGGATTTATATGTAGCAGATGGATATTCCAATGCCAAAGTACATAAATATGACAAAGAAGGAAATTATTTATTTTCTTGGGGAGAATCTGGAACAGGAGAAGGTCAATTTAATATTGTTCATAATATCTCTACTGATAGTGAAGGTTTAGTTTATGTAGCAGATAGAGAAAATCATAGAATACAAGTTTTTGATCCTACTGGTACATATATTGACCAGTGGATAAATTTATCTAGAGCTGCATGTCTATATATAGATAGAAGAGGATCTGAAGATATATTTTATGTAGGAGAATATTTTTCTGGAATATCATCTAATGACACAGGTACAGATCTTGGCCCAAGAGTCTCAATATTCAACAAAGAAGGTGAATTATTATCTAGGATTGGAAAAGAAAGTTATGGCCCAAGTATTGGTAGATTTTATTCCCCACATGGAATATCTGTGGATTCTATTGGGAATATTTATTTAGCAGAAGTCTCCTACAGCGATTATGGGCAGCATCTAAATCCAAAAAGAGAATTAAGATCCCTTCAAAAATTGACAAAAGTTAATTAGATTCCAATATAGCATTATTTATTGCTTCATATGTAACCTTTATGGAAGCCGAAAATAGTTGATCTTGGGTTAGGGTAGTAGCTTTTTCATTGGTAGAAATTCCAAAAAAAAGATCCCCATCATTTGATGTATGAGAAGGTCTTACGGAAAGAGCTAGCCCATCATTAGCAGCGATAGCAAGTCTCTTACAGTCAATTTTTGACAAATTTGCATTTGTAGCTATAAGACCAATTGTAGTATTCTCAAATCCACGTTTCTGATTTTTTCCAATTAAGAATAAATCAATTGAATCATATATTTTCTTATTCTTCATAGGACCAGCTATAATTTCACCATTAATCGGATTAAATACTGAACCTAAAGCATTCACAGCAACTAAACAAGAAACAATTGTTCCATCATCAAATCTATATGAAGATGTTCCAACTCCTCCATTCATACTATATTTATTACCAAGTAATTTCCCAACTGTACAACCAGTACCAACACCCACTGGACCAATTGAAAAATTTTTAGAAGCATTGTTAGCTGCAATATAACCCTCTTCGAATCCAGGTCTTATTTCGCCTGATCCCACGTTTAAATCAAAAATGACAGCAGATGGCACCAAAGGAATGATATTCCCACCAAATTTTATCCCTATATTTTTTTCTTCTAGAAACTTAACAACACCACCTGACGCATTTAAACCAAATGCACTGCCTCCTGTAAGTAAAATTGCATTAACATTTGGTGCACTTGCGATAGGATCAAGTAATGCAATTTCTTTTGTGCCAGGGGCTCCGCCTCTAATATCTACAGAAGCAATTAATGGTTTTTCAGATATTAAAACCGTACATCCCGTTTTATTTTTTTTATCTGTCCAATGACCTACCTTTAGACCTTCGATATCTGTAATTTTTGACATTAGATTGAATTTTTTGTTATTTATATTATATATTTATTATTTTCATTCATAAAATTATTCTATTTAGTTAAAAATAAACTCATTTAAATCTTTCAAGGTTTTTTTTGAATAGTACTATCTTATTAATGATGAACAATTTAATTAAATATAGGAATACGGATAAAGAATTTTGGTATGAGGAATTAGAAGATTGGGTCCCAAAAAGGATTTATGATTGTCATGTACACATGATCAACAATGATCTTATAGATGAATCTAGCATTCACAAAAATCGTTTCCCAAATACACCTTTAAAAGCTATAAAGGATTGGTACAAATTAGTACTTCCCAAAAGAGAAGTTAATAGTTTGATTTTAGGGAAACCAATGTTTGGTACGGATGTGAATGCTCATAACAAATATATTCATCAAGAAATAAAAGATAATAACCTTCTAAGGGCGCATAGATTAACAACCCCATTAGATTCAATAACTGATATCGAAAAAGATATAAAAAATCGAGGATTTCAAGGACTTAAAGTCTACAGATATTTTTCATCTTCAGGAGATATTAACGAATGTAATATAGAAGATTATTTAACACATGAACAAATGGAACTTGCAAATGATTTAGGAATTTGGATTACTTTACATATGGCTAAACAGGATGGATGCGGAGATAAAGAAAATTTGAAAAATTTAGAGGAATTTACAACAAAAAAATATCCTAAAATCAAATGGATATTAGCACATGTAGCTAGATCTTTTACATATAGACCGATTGAAAAAGCAATAGATACTTTGAAAAATTTGCCAAATATATGGTATGATCTATCTGCGGTGACCGATGTAAGACCTTTTATAACTTTGTTTAAAAATGAAGATCATAAAAGGATTTTTTATGGAACTGATGGTATTGAATCTGTATCTTTTCACGGAGCATATACTGCTTACGGACACTTTCATTATCAAATTGAAACAGATAAAGTAGAATCTCTAAATTTTTCTCATACATCCAATAGACCAATAATATCTCTTTATGAACAATTAATTTCAATTAAACAAGCATCGAAAATTTGTGAAATGAATAGTACTCAAATTGAAGACATTTTTTGGAGAAACGCTGTAAGAGAATTTAATATCCCGTGGGGATAAGTAATGATTTGTTTTCATATAATTGATCAATAGATAGTAAATAAAGAATAAAAATTCTTTATCTCAATTCAAATATACATATTACTGATAAAATTATATTTATCTAAGGGCGATTAGCTCAGTTGGCTAGAGCACCTCGTTTACACCGAGGGGGTCGGGGGTTCGAGTCCCTCATCGCCCACCAGTCTTTATATATGATAGAATCATCATAAAAAATATATATTATGAGTAGTTTAATCTACACAGTTAAAAATCTGTAGATTAAATAGGGAGGTTATAAATTGATTATAGATGGACATAGTTATTGCGTTCCTCAACAAGATTCAAAAGGTGGGTATAATTCATTAGAACAAAAAATGAAAGTACTTCAAGCTGAACTGGGAGGACATAGGCAACCTGTCTGGAATATAAAAAATAGGGTGATGGCAGATAATTCTACTTTGATAAATAGCAATACAGGAGAACTAAGAAATGTTGAATGGACAAGAGTAAATGGTGCATTGGCCTGGAATATTGATGGAGAAACTTATACTAAACAATATTTACCCCCAATGTTACATAATCTCGAATGCCCTCCCGAGGTTTTAATTAGAGAAATGGATTATACTGGAGTTGATATTGGCGTGTTACACACATACCCAACGTTTGGAACTCCAGATTATCTCAATAATTATTTAAATAATGCAGTACAACAATTTCCAGATAGATTCCGTCGATTAATTCATATTAGGGAATCAGATTTAATTACAAATATGGGTAAAGTAATTGAAACATTGGAAAAAGAAACGAAGTTACAAGGAGTAGCTGGATTACAATTTATACCTGGTTATTATTACCAAGGACGTAATAATAACAGCCCCAATACTTGGAACAGTAAAGAATTTAAACCTTTTTGGGATGCTATTTATAAAATGAATTTGCCAGTTTATTTTACTCTGATTGGAGGAAGAGGTAGTAAACTTGATGATAGATCATGGATAGATGACTACTTGGATGAGCAAAGAATTTTACTTGAATGGATGAACCAATATCCTGGATTGAATGTAGTAGTAACTCATGGATTACCTTGGACAGTAGGTCTAGAGAATGGAAAAATTAACTTCCCTGAAGAAATTTGGGACATATTCAAATCTCCTAACTGCCATCTTCAACTTGTAATTCCTATACAAATGGGAGGAATGTGGGAATATCCTTGGAAAGAAGCTGAGCCCATTATTAAGCTGGCTGTTGAGCGTATTGGAGCAAATCGCTTAATCTGGGGTACTGATATGCCTATGGTAGCTAGGTTTTGTACTTATAAACAAGCTTTAGACCAGTTCAGAGTACATTGTAATTTTTTGAGTGATTCAGAGCGTGAGGATATTATTGGCAATACTGCTGCAAGAGTAATGAATATTAATGATTAAGAAATGGAGGTTTTAAATTGTCCGATAAAAATAAAAATGAATTTATCACTATTGACGGATTAAACGTTAGCAACTGGGAAAGCGAAAATGTTTATCGAGATTTAAATAAAGGGAATGTGAGTGCGATTAATGCAACTGTAGCAACTTGGGAAAACTATCAACAAACTATAGCTAATATATCAACATGGTATTCTCGATTTAATAGCAGGTCTGACATTTCTTTAATAAAAAACGTAAATGATATTTTTGAAGCCGCAGATAACAATAAAACTGGTATAATTATTGGATTTCAAAATGCATCCCCCATTGAAAATAATTTAGACTATTTCTATACATTCAATGAACTCCATGTAAAAATAATTCAACTTGCCTATCATGAAAGAAACTTACTCGGAAATGGCTGTTATGAGAGATCAGACGAAGGTTTGTCAAATTTTGGAATTGACGCAATAAAGGTAATGAATGATGTTGGGATATTGATTGACTTATCACATGTTGGAATAGTAACAACAATGGAAACTATTGAACATTCCGAAAAGCCTATAGCAATAACCCACGCAAATCCAAAATCGTATCATAATGTTCCAAGAAACAAAACAGATGATGCTTTAAAATTGATGGCTTCTAAAGGAGGAGTTGTAGGTGTTGCTGCTATAGCTCCATTCTTAAAAAAAGGAGATGATTCAACAATTGAAGATTACGTTGATGCTATCAGTTATACTGTTGACCTTGTAGGCTTGGATCATGTAGGAATTGGTACAGATTTTACTCAAGATCAGCCAGCAAGCTTTTGGAAATACATAGGATCTCAACAAGGAACTAAATTCCCTTCTACATTTACTGATACAACAGAAGCAGCTAATTATCCAAAAAACTTTGAAACACCCGATAAGTTCCCTGATTTAATTCATATTATGGAAAATAAAGGTTTTTCGAATAATGAAATTGCTAAAATTCTTGGATTAAATTGGATACGTATTTTTCAAGAAGTTTGGAATTAATATGTAATAAATGGACTACCGTATTTAAATTGATTGTAAGATGTAACAGGATACAATAAAAACTGGCTCTATTATCAAATGAACTGGACAGAAAAATTAGTACTTCCATAAAAGTATAATTTAAATTTATACTCTTCCAAAAAAGGAGAAATCATGCACCCCAAATTATTAGATTATCGAGAACATGACAAAAATTTCTGGTATGAAGAACTTGAAGATTGGATCCCTAAAAAAATTTATGACTGTCATATCCATATGTTAAATAATGCCTTAATTAATGATGAAAGTGAACATAAAAATATTTTCCCTGATGCAGATCTAAAGGTAATAAATGAATGGCATAATATACTTTTTCCTGGAAGAGAAATAAACAATCTTTTTTTAGGTAGACCAGCTCTTGGAACAGATGTTAAAGCTCATAATGACTTTTTGAGTAAAGAAATCAATTCAAATAAATTAACCAGGTCACACAGACTAACTACACCAAGTGATTCTCTTAAAGATATTGAAAATGACATTAAAAATAAAGGATTCCAGGGTCTAAAAGTTTACAGAATGTATTCCGTAACAGGAGATATTGCCAATTGCGTAATTGAAGACTATCTTCCTCATGAACAATTAGAATTAGCAAATGACTTAGGTCTTTGGGTTACATTACATATGTCCAGAGAGGATGGGTGTGGAGACGAAGAAAATTTAAAGGATTTAGAAAATTTCACTACACAAAAATATCCAAATATAAAATGGATTTTGGCACACGTAGCTAGATCTTTCACATATAGACCCATCCAAAGAGGAATAGATACATTAAAAAACTTGCCAAATATTTGGTACGATTTATCTGCTGTAACTGATATAAGGCCTTTTATAACTTTATTTAAAAATGAAAATCATAAAAGATTTTTTTATGGAACTGATGGTATTGAATCTGTATCTTTTCATGGTTCATACACTACTTTTGCTCATGCACATAATCAAATAGAAACAGACAATATAGAATCTCTAAAATTTCTTCATACAACCAATCGTCCCGTTATATGCCTTTATGAAAATTTAATAGCAATAAAACAAGCTGCTATTTTTTGTGAATTAAATAGAGAACAAATAGAAGACATTTTTTGGAAAAATGCTGTAAGAGAATTTAATGTCCCATGGGATTAAGTTTTTTTCTTAATTTCCATTCCTGATAATCTTCTTCATTGACTAGATATGACCAGTGAAGGAGAGATTGTTGAATTCTAGGACTTACTTCATAACTTTTTTCTATAAAACATCCTTCTTTAAAAAATTTTGAATATATAATACTTTTCCATCTGCCATTTGGCCCACAAAATGCAGCCCATCTCTTTATTTGTCTTTCATCATCTTCATGTCTTCTACCTAAATAATATTTACAGTACCACTCAAACCAACCACGAGGGTCATCTGCATGAATCCACCCTTTTTCTTCCCACTCCTTTTGGGTCTGTCCAGATCTAATTTTAAAAAAATTTACTTTCGTTAAATATTCTTTGGAACAATAAAAAGATTTATTTAATTTATAAAACCAATCATCTGGAAAGTTTTTGTAATCAACCAACTCAGCGAAATATGTCCCTCCAAATATTCCCTTATGTAACATTTGCTTTGGAGTCAACATAGGTTTAAATATTTTAGAAAAATCTGTAATCAATAAACTATTATAATTTTATCTAGTGAAATAATCCCATCTAGTTTCTGACCTATCCAAAATATTTTCTAAGTCATATTCCAGTAGAAATCTATCTCGTATCATTTTTTTTGAATATTCTGAAATTTTTTTCAAATATTCTTCTTTAGAATTGTACCTTTCTTCAATAGAAGGTCTCAAGTCCTCGGAGTTATCATTTTCTTTCTTTTTAAAAGGCACAGTTGCACCTCTAGGACCTCCCGTTAATCCAATTATCTGGTATGGAGCTCCAACATCGGGATGCCTTAAATTCCATGGAGTCGAAGTAGCTAAAGGTACAGCAACATCAGGATGCTTAATACCGGCCACTTCATTTCCATCATCATCTACATTCGAAACCATAGAACCATATTGTTTCCCATGATCAGGAGGAATTTTTTCAATTATATCTTCATTATTTCCAAAATTCATTTTTCTAGGATAAGAAAAATGTTCAGGAAATTTTATTGGAATTTTAGAAAATTTTTCTCTTAAGAAATTTGGATCAACCGCTGTTCCATCAGAAATTTTTGGATGTGAACTAGGAGGGGGATCAATATCTTTACTTACCCATTGATCCAAATTTATTAAAAGAGCTCTCATCAAAGGAGTATAATCAATAGAATTAAAATAATTTTGGGCTCGCATCCCATCAGCATCTTGAATATCGGTCAAAGGCCATGTTCCCGGACCATGCATGCATGATGAAAGATGATATATTCTAGAATTTTTTGGACTGGAAAGGTCTTTTTTACCATCTGAAGAAATATGGATCAAAGAAGCGTCTCCTCTCCAATATTCTGCTCCAGTATTAACAAAAAAAATTTTGGCTTTAGAATTTCTCTTTTTGAAACGTTCCATTAACCCATCTTTAACATCTCCTTCAATATCTTTTATGGGACTTGCTGCAGATGGATATAACTGAGCTATAACAGAAGGTAAATCTTTCGAAACTTGTCCAAATCGTTGATTGAATTCACCTCTCATACCTCCAGCTACATGAGGCAATATTCCATCAAAAATTTCTCTTCCTTTGTTATCGTAATTAAAATCTAAATAAATAAATTGTCTTAGAAATCTTCCACTTTGCGATACCCCAAATGCGAAAGCATAATCTATTTCTGCTTTTGTTGGATTATAGTGCGCAGTTGAATATTTTAAAAATGAAATCAAATCCCTAGTAACTGCTAAACCTAAACCCGTAGCCTTTGGGCCCGATGCTGTGTAAGATATTTGATACATAATACCTGCTTTAAATTTATCTTCCATAAAAATAAAATTAGGGTTGTCTAGTAATTCATTTCCATCATTCCATGCAAATCTCCATTTATCACGTGCAATAATTATTGGGTCATCATCTGGATATTTTTTGTAACTTAAAACAGCTCCTTTTTCACTTGTGTCATAAGCAGGGGTTGGTATATGCATACGATCACTTAACATAACCTGAGTTACATCCTTTAATGGTTGAAACTGAGTATATATCTTTCCTTTAATTGGATGTCCTTGAGTAGCCAATTCAGGGGAAAATAATCTTAATCTTCCATCAATTGGAGGGGCATCATGAGACCATCCGCTCCAAACTAATGTGTACCCTTGTTGCATCAAAAAACCGTTTCCTAAGTCATCATCAGGAGCAACTCCAGCTACCATTGCACCTCTGGAGCCTGAGTTGAATGAAGATAACATTACTTTGGTTCCTCTATTATTCACATCATAAATTATTTTTCTATTTGACTTAGAGATATCATTTGGAATCATGATATGAAAATCTGAAGAATATTCTATCAATCCTTGTTCATTCAATGGAATTTTTTCTATATCAGTAATTTTTTTATTGTAGTCTTCATTTGGATCTAGAGAAAATTTTGCTATCCCTATGATTTCTCTATATTGACCCGTTTTTCCAAATTCTTTCCCATTCGCAATTAAACGATCTTCATTTATTTCTAAAGAACTTACAGACATTATTACCTCCATTGGCGCGCCTGGCGAGATTCGAACTCACGACTTCAGCCTTCGCAGGGCTGCACTCTATCCGACTGAGCTACAGGCGCAAAATATTGCTTTAATATGATTTTACATAAAAAAAGTATCTACCATTGAATATTTTCGGAATTAACGCAGTGAGTAGGAATAGTAGAGTTCAATCCTTCAATAATATTATCTACTGTCATTTTAGACATTTTCTTTCTAGTTTCTACTGTTGCAGAAGCTATATGTGGAACAATGGTTAAATTTTCTAATTTTAATATAGGATGTCCCATTTTTATTGGTTCTGGATCAGTAACATCTAACGCAGCATAAGCTATTTTATTTTTGGATAAAGCTTCATAAAGATCATCTAAATTAACTATTGGACCTCTAGCAGTATTTATTAATGTCGCATTATTTTTCATTATAGATAATTCTTTTTTCGCAATTAAATTTTTAGTTTCAGGAGTATAAGGACAATGTATTGATACTATGTCTGATTTTTCTAATAACTGATTTAAAGAATCTACTTTTTCTGCACCATATGTTTCAGCAGGAGTTGATCTATTGTAGTAGATAACTTTCATATTATTGTTCGAAGCAATTTTTCCTAAATATGATCCTATTCGCCCAAATCCTATAATCCCCAAGGTAGATGAAGACAAATCATAACCCAACAGATCAAGGGGTTCAAAAAATTTCCATTTCCCATTTCTTACATATCGATCACATTCAGCAATACGTCTAGCTGCAGATTGTATCAACGTAAAAGCAAATGCAGCAGTTGTTTCTGTTAAAACACCTGGAGTATTAGCAACTGCAATATTTCTTTCGTTGGCAGCATTCACATCAACATTGTCATACCCTACACCAAATTCTGCAATTATTTTTAAAGATTCTCCAGCTGCATCCATAACCTCTGAACTTACATCGTCATTTATATGAGCAAAAAGAGCAGTTGCTCCTTTAATTTGTTCCTTAAGCTCTTTGTTACTAGGCGGAGTAGGAGTATCTATAATTACTAAATTAGAAACTTTTGATAAACGTTTCATTTCATCCGTGAATTGTTTTCTTGTAACTACTACTTTTGGTTTTGCCATGATGTTTCCTCTTTCAGTATTTATGGTGGCAACGGGTGGGATCGAACCACCGGCCTAACGCTTATGAAGCGCTCGCTCTAACCCCTGAGCTACGTTGCCAAAACAATAACTTTCATTATAAATCAAAAAAAATATTAATGATCTTATTACCTTTCAAAATCACCAGATTTGCCACCTTTTTTATTCTTCAAAACAATTTCGGTGATTTCTATGGACTTATCTATAGATTTACACATATCATAAATAGTTAATGCAGCAATAGAAACAGCTACTAAGGCTTCCATTTCAACTCCTGTTTTCCAATCTGTTGATACAAATGACGAAATCAAAATTGAACAATTTTTATCATCAAAATAATAATTTACATCCACTTTATTTAGTGGAATTTGATGACAAAGGGGTATTAGGTCATACGTTTTTTTGCTAGCAGAAATGGCAGCTATTTTTGATACATTTATAACATTACCTTTAGATATACTATTATCTTGAATTTTTTGATAAGCTTCATCAGACAATTTAACAGTACAAGAAGCTACCGCTTCACGTTTGCTATTTATTTTAGAAGATATATCAACCATATTAGGAATTCCTTTTTTGTCTAAATGAGAAAAATCGTTTTGTTTTTTATCATTCATGAAATTTCACTTTCTCTTCAAATTTTTTATCAATATTTAAATTATCTGACATGGCAGCATTTTTTGCCAACAAATCACATTCTTCATTTTCTGGATGACCTTGGTGGCCTCTAACCCACAAAAATTTAATGGATAAATGAAAGTCAATGATATTTAATAATTCATCCCATAGATCAACATTAAGGGCACTGTTTTTTTTGTCTCTCATCCAATGGTTATTTTTCCATTTTTTAGCCCATCCTTTTTCAATACCATCTATTACATATTTAGAGTCAGTAGTTAACAAAATTTCTTGTGGTTTTTTTAGTTTATTTAAAGCAGTTATTGGACCGAGTAATTCCATTCGATTATTTGTTGTATATCTAAATCCTTTTGAAATCTTAACTTTTTTGTTTTTCCATTTCATAATTACCCCAAATCCTCCTGGACCAGGATTTCCTAGAGAAGATCCATCTGAAAAAATATTTATTTTATTAGTATCAATCAATTTACCCGCCCAATTGAAACATCTCTATTTTCTTTTTTTTGTTAGAAGTATTATTTAAATTATTTCTAATTTCAGAATATCGATCATCTCTTATCATCCAAGCATCAGATATTATTTTTAAAATTTCAGTATCTGTTAAATCATCTCGAATAGGTTTTCTGAGATCTAGTCCTTCATTAGCAAATAAACAAGTAACAAATTTACCATCCATGGTGATTCTTGAACGAGTACATGAATGACAAAAAGGCTTTGATACTGAAGATATTATACCTATTTCACCTGTACCATTTTTAAATCTATATCTATTTGCCACTTCCCCTACATAATTTGGTTCTACTTTAGATAGTTCAAATTTATTTTCGATAATAGCAATAATATCCTTCAGAGATAAAACGTCATCTTTATTCCATCCGTTTATATTTCCAACATCCATATATTCTATAAATCTGACAATATTGTCTGTATTTTTGAAATGACTTATCAGATCTATAATCGCATGTTCATTAGTTCCTTTTTTTACCACAGCATTTATTTTTATCTGTTTAAATCCATTATTATTTGCATAATCGATCGCATCTAGTACTTTGTTTACATCAAATTTCTGATCACTCATCTTTTGAAAAGTTTCATTATCGATCGCATCTAGAGAAACAGTTAATCGATTCAATCCTGAAGATTTGAGAATATTTACTTTTTCTTTCAATAAATATCCATTTGTTGTCATTGCTATATCTTTAATTCCTTTAATTTTAGAGAGTCTAGAAATTAAAATTTCTATATTTTTTCTAACTAAGGGTTCTCCCCCGGTTATTCGTAATTTAGAGACTCCCAAATTTGCAAATAATTTGGTAATTCTTTCTATTTCATCAAAATTCAATAATTCCTCTTTAGGTAAAAATCTATAAGCCTCTCCATAAACTTCTTTTGGCATACAGTATGTACATCTGAAATTACAGCGGTCAGTTACTGAAATTCTCAAATCTCTCATGGGTCTATTAAATTTATCTGTGATTTTATTCATTGTTTTTTTTGTTTTTTTTATAATTATTTAAGAATTTTTCTATAGCCAAACGCCTATGTGAAATTTCATTTTTTTGCTTTTCAGTCATCATTGCTAAAGTTTTATTTTTTTTTGGGATAAAAAAAATTGGATCATATCCAAATCCATTTTTTCCTACTGCTTTGTGGAATATTTCTCCTAATAAAATTCCTTTACTTAAAAAAAAATCTTTTTTAAACCCTACAGAACAAATAACTGAGATAAACTTTGCAACTCTAAATTTTTGCTCTATATTTTTCATTTTATCTAAAATCAGGTCTACTCGGTCCTTATCTGTGATATTAATTCCTCCATATCTAGCAGAATATATACCAGGTTCATTGTTAAGTGCTTTGATTTCAAGACCAGAATCTTCAGCTATAGTGGGAATTTTAGCAATTTTATTATAAAAATTAGCCTTCAATATTGAATTTTGTTCAAAAGAATTACCTACTTCTTCAACATCTTCATCGATATTAAAACTATCCAAAGTTAATATCTCTAGATCCTTATGTGAATTTAAAATTTTTTTAAATTCTGTAATTTTGCCTTTATTAGTTGTTGCTAATAAAATTTTCATAATAATATTAAAATGTACATAAAGGATATTATATTTTATATGCTATTTACTTAATGTTGACTTTTCATTGTAATTGCAATAAATACCAATAAATGCTATGATTTTTTGTGGTTGCAACCCAATAATAATCTTACAATATAAGTTGTGTAGTTTTTGGGTTTTTATTAAATTTTATTAATATAAACAAATATAATTAAAATAAATGACTAAAAAAAAGTTAAAACGAATATTTTTTCCATTAATTAGTTCATTTTTATTCATTTTTTTCATATCTTGTGGATTTGGTTTTGATAGCCCTCTTTCTACTTTCGATGCACATGGTCCCGTCGCACAACTACAAAAAGATTTATTTCTTTTTGTCTTTTGGTTAGCAGTTGTTGTTTTCATTTTAGTAGAAGGAGCAATATTGTATGCTTCATATAGGTATAGACAAAAAGATGAAAAGTTACCGGCACAAATTCACGGAAATACTAAACTGGAATTAATGTGGACAATTTTGCCTTCAATAATTATTGTAATAATTGCAGTCCCTACAGTGATGGGTATTTGGAAAACTCAAGTTATGCCGGATGAAGAGAATTCACTAATTGTAGATTCTATTGGTCATCAATGGTGGTTTGAATTTAGATACCCTCAAGAAGAATTAGTCACAGCTAATGAACTTCATATACCTGTGAACAAAGATGTAATAGTAAATATAGAATCACAGGATGTTATTCACTCTTTTTGGATTCCAAAGATAGCAGGAAAAATAGATATGGTACCTAATCACCAAAACAAGTTGTGGATTAAAGCTGATGATCCTGGAATATATTATGGTCAATGTGCTGAATTCTGTGGCATCGCCCATGCTTTAATGAAATTTAGGGTAGTCGTACACACAGAAGAGGATTTTGAAAATTGGAAAAATGATATGAGAACTCCACCTGCGGCTTTAAATCCAGGATCCGAAGAAGATGAAGGAAGAAAATTATTCATAGGAAAATGTAGTATGTGTCATACGAATGATTCTTACAAAAAAGCTGCGTATCATAAAGAAATTCAAAATCAAAACAACAGATGGGAAGAATGGAAAAAAGATAAAGAATATTCAGCGATAGTTTCTGCACCAAATTTAACTCATTTTGGAAATAGACTAACTATTGGTGCTGGATTAAAAGAAAATAATCTAGAAACACTTTATAGCTGGATAGAAAACCCAGACAATTTAAAAATTGGTACAAGGATGAAACATCACGCATCTATATATAATAATGAAGATCAAATTCTAACATCAAATGAAATTGATCAAATAGCAAAGTATCTTTTAAGTCTAAAGCCAGATAAAGTAAACGTGACTACTTACACAAACAATAATTAAAGAGGAATTAAGTGAGTTCAATATCCAAACCAAAACAATTTCAACTACCAAGAATCTTTCCGAGACCAAAGTCTCATAAGGGCTTGTGGTATTGGCTAGCAACTGTTGATCATAAAAAAATAGGAACAATGTATGGCTTAGTTTCATTTTTTTGGTTTTTAATTGGTGGAATTGAAGCATTATTAATCAGATTACAATTAGGACAGGCTGAAAGTTCAATACTTAGCCCAGAAGTATACAATCAAATGTTTACAATGCACGGAACAACAATGGTTTTTTTGGTAGTTATGCCTTTATCAGCTGCTTTTTTTAATTGGATAGTACCTCTTCAAATTGGTGCACGAGATGTCGCTTTCCCTAGATTGAATGCGCTGAGTTTATGGGTATTTATTTTTGGATCAATACTCATGAATATAAGTTGGTTTGCAGGAGGAGCTCCGAATGGAGGTTGGTTCGGCTACCCTCCAAATTCTTCGTTAGGATTTAATCCTGGAAATGGTATTACATATTGGATCATGGGACTTAATGTATTAGGTGTTGCTTCAATAGCTGCTGGATTAAATTTTATAGTAACTATCATAAATATGAGAGCCCCCGGATTGCATATGATGAGGTTGCCTGTTTTCACTTGGATGACACTTATAACCTCTGTTCTTATTGTTTTAGCTCTACCAATATTAGCCGTAGCAGGAATACAATTAACTGCTGATAGAATTTATGGAACAAATTTTTTCAATTCTGAAGCAGGTGGGGATCCAATTTTTTGGCAACATATTTTTTGGTTATTTGGGCATCCAGAAGTTTACATATTGATATTGCCGGCTATGGGTATTGTATCTGAAGTATTACCAACTTTTTCTAGAAAACCTTTATTTGGTTACACAGCAATTGTTTTTGCAGGACTAGTTATTGGATTTATGGGATGGTTCGTTTGGAGTCATCATATGTTCACTGTTGGTTTAGGGCCTGCCGCAAATACAGCTTTTACAGTGACTACAATGTTAATAGCTATCCCGACAGGAGTTAAAATATTTAATTGGATATCAACTCTATGGGGTGGGTCAATTAAACTTAATACTTCGATGTTATTTTCTATAGGTTTTATAGCTATGTTTACAATAGGAGGCTTGTCTGGAGTAACTCATGCAGCTTCACCTTCAGATGCACAACAGCAAGATACCTATTATGTAGTTGCTCATTTTCATTATGTACTATTTGGAGGATCGATTTTCGCCATATTCTCAGGAATTTATTATTGGTGGCCTAAATTTACAGGTTGGTTACTTGATGAGAAATTGGGAATAACAAGCTTTATTCTTATGTTTATAGGTTTCAATTTACAATTTGGACCAATGCATTGGGTGGGATTAAATGGAATGCCAAGAAGGATTTATACTTATGCAGAAGATATGGGATGGGAAAGTTCAAATCTTGCTGCTACTATAGGAGGTTTCATTATAGCTTTATCTGTTTTGGTCTTTTTAGTTAATGTCATACTTTCAAAAAGAAAAAAACAAAACGCTGGAGGTGATCCATGGGATGCTAGAACATTAGAATGGTCAATCGCATCTCCACCTCCGCATTACAACTTTGTTGAAATACCTAAAGTAAATAACATTGATGACTGGTGGTATAAAAAATATCCTGAATTACTTGAAGGTAATAACCAAAATATTAAAAAGCAAAAAATAGAAGTGGAAGATTCTTCAAATGTCGATGAATCGAAAATACATTTGCCAGATTTATCTTATTATCCACTATTAATCGGAATAGGATTGACTATTGCAGCATTGGGAGTTATGTATACCTATGCTTTGGTTGCAATAGGATTGGTAATGGTATTTTGGGGATCAATAGGTTGGTCAACTGAACCTGTAAATGAAGATAGCAATGAACATCATTAGTAAGAAGAAGGAATCATGTCAACAGATGTAACAATTCAACATGGAGAAGAAATAAATAATTCTACAGGAGTTAGTGCCAAGAAATTATTAATGTGGGTTTTCCTTGGATCTGATGTAATGTTTTTTGGTACGTTTATTGCAACTTTCATGGCATATAGAAATAAAAGTTTAGTAGGGCCATATCCTGAAGATACTTTAAATATTCCTATTACTTCAGTTAGTACTTTTGTATTACTAATGAGCTCATTAGGAATAGTTTTGGCGTTACATTATCTAAAAGAAGCAAGGATGGGTTTGGCTAAGTTTTGGCTTTTAATGGTAATAATTATGGGTATTGGTTTCATTGGATTTCAAGTTTATGAATTTGCACATTTTGCTAATATGGGGATGACTCCTCAAGTTAATCTTTTTGGATCTACTTTTTTTACACTTACAAGTCTACATGGAGCACATGTCTCGTTAGGAATTTTATGGTTAATATTTCTTTTGATTAATGAATATAGAGGTAATTTAAACTCAGAAAACGCTATAGATTTAGAAATAGCAGGTTTATATTGGCATTTTGTAGATATTGTATGGATAGTTATTTTTGCTCTATTATATTTAATAACAGCTAATGATGGTGTACCTCCAGGGGGAATACCTTGGATTGGTGGGCATTAAATTATGGAGGGAACATGTCTTTATTAAAAGATTTATTTTTTTATCAAGGTAATAAGTGGTGGAAAATACCAAAGACAGATGAACTATCTGAAAATCCAAAAAACGAACACCCTTTTGGAGGATTTATAGAAAAATCAAAAAATATTTGGTTGATTTTATCATCGGGTAAAGGTCATGCTGGACCAATATACTATTGGGTAATTGCAACTATATTAGGAATCATCACTATGATTGAGGTATGGTGGTTTACGGTACCAGAACTACTATACATGTTAGTTCCTGCAATGTTAATATTTTCAATCCTCAAATTTGGTCTTGTTGTAGCTTTTTTCATGCATTTACGATTTGATCACAAAATGTTTTCAACTATTTTCGTCACATGTATGGTTGTTGGTATTTTATTCTTCACTGTTTTTCTGCTTCTCTCAGCTTTTCATGGTTTAGGACAATAACGCCAATTTGAACCAAGATATAACATTTATAGAATTCCTCCTAATGTGGAAGGTTTCAAATCTCTTTTTTTATCCAATAATTTTTTCTTTTTGTTTGTATCTTATAGGTGCTGTAAAATTGATTTCTATTTCATTAATAATTAGAAAAAGTCTTATGAAAAGGTTTTTTTTGGGGATTATAGGTTATTTATTTTTATTTTTAGCAATTGTAGGACCTATAGGAAATAATGAAACAACCTTTTGGATACATATGGTTCAGCATTTGATCATTATTATGATATGCGCTCCATGTTTGCTTTCTGGATTTCTGATACCATTTATTCTTTCATCTTTACCTAAAACTATAAAATTAGGATTAGTTGATATTTTAAATCCAAAAAATACATTTAGATATATTATTAATTTTATTACAACTCCTATATTAGGATTAATATTTTATATTATTTGTATATGGACTTGGCATTTACCAGTTTTTTTCAACTTAGCTTTAAAATCAAATATAATACATAATTTTGAACATTTAACTATGTTTTTAGCAGGAATTTTATTTTGGTGGCCAATATTGGGTATTACATTCGGGTCAAAAAAGATCTCAATACCACTGAGAATAGTTTACTTATTATTAGCAGTGACTCCTACAGCAGTTGTAGCTGCATTCATAACGTTATCAGATTCTTTATTATACGGTGAAGATGTAAGAAGATTATTCAATATATCCGCAATGGACGATCAGCAAGTAGGAGGTCTAATAATGTGGGTACCGGGAAATTTTATTTTTCTTACGACATTAACTGTTCTTTTTTTTAAGTGGTCATATCCACAAATGAAAAAAAACAGAAAATATAATATTTAATCTTCAGTTTTTTTTATAAAATACTCATTTGAAGAGTTAAGCATTCTTGCAATTGTATCGTGAGTATAGGATTTCAAATATATGACTGTAGCCCAAGCTTCCCTTAAATTTGTTTCCATTTCTTTAATAGTCATAGGTTGATTTTTATTTAACACAAGTATTCTAAATATTGCCTCGATTAGTGAAGTCCCTGGAAGGACAAACTGTTTTAATAAATTATTTTCAGAATTTTCTGCATTATCAACTTCTTTTTCCAATAACAAAATTTTCTCAAATATCTCTTTTTCTTTTAAATGCATTAAATCTTCTGATTTTTTTTCAAAAAACTTATCAATAATTAAAAACTTAAATGATAATCCTTCCCGATTAAATCTTTCTACATCTATAATGTACTTATCTTCAACTGATATCTGAATTTCTTTTTTAGTAGCCATTTACTTAAATATCCTTCTTTGGGTTAATAATTTCTGTGATATTTTCACTCCAATTAAACATCTCTACGTCTATGATCTCATCTTTATATAATTTATTTATACCTGCTTGACAAATTCCTAGACCATTAGCATAATGCATTGAAGTCAAAACCCCTGAACTTTGATTTTTTAAAGGTCGGGCGCAAATAATATTTTCAGAATTTCTATAAACATAAACTCTAGCATAAAATCTACGATCATCATTGTTAATAATATCAGAATCCAACTTTGCTTTTATAGTTGGTCTATCTAAAAATGGTTTACCCATCATTTTATTTATTGCAAATCTTGCAAATTTATCTAGAGCAATCATCGCACTTACTGGGTTGCCTGGTAAACCAATAAATGGAATTTGTTTGTTTCTTATAATTACATACCCAAAAGCTAAAGGTTTAGCAGGTCTCATATTTACTGACCAAAAGTTTATATCTCCTTTATTTTCCATTATTTCTTTAACAACATCATAATCACCTTTGGAGACTCCTGCACTGGTTACAATTAAATCAATGTTTTCAAAATTATTTATTTTTGATTCTATTTCTATAACATTGTCTCTAGAAAATTTCTCAATTATTGGAATAGCACCATAAGATTTTATTAAAGAAGCTATAGTATAAGTATTAGAATCAAAAATTTTACCTGGTTCTATTTTATCTCCAGGACTTAACAATTCATTACCTGTAGATAAAACCCCTATCTTCGGTCGTCTAAATACTGGGATTTTATTCAATCCAATAGAAGCTGCTATTCCTATAACTGAAGCCGAAACTATATCACCTTTAGATAATATTTTTTCTCCTGATTTTATATCCTCCCCTGCCGTTCTGATATTTTCAAATTTTTCTGTTTTTAGTTTTATACCTATTTTTGTTATATTTGATTCTTTTTGTTGACCTTCATCTGTGTCTTCAAATGGTACTACCGTAGTAGCACCTTCTGGAATTGGAGCTCCAGTCATAATTCTTGATGCTTCACCTTTTAGTATTTTCTTTTTAGGGACACGTCCTGCTTCTATAGTTTCTATAACATTTAAATAAACAATATTTGTTTCTGAAGCACTCATAATATCTTCATCCTTTAAAGCAAAACCATCCATTGCCGAATTATCCAAAGGAGGGACTGAAACTTTTGAATAAATATCTTCTGCAATTACTTGACCCAAAGAATCTAAAATTGAAGAATATTCTTTATCTAATACGTGAAATTTTGAAATGATTCTTTGCCTGGCTTCTTCAATCGATAGCATATCCGCATGATAATGAGATTTTTTCAAATGATTTTTCATTCTCGAATTTTTATTCCTAATTTCTTTTCAAATTGTATCAATATTTTTTTTTCTATCTGTTGTAAATTTTTCCAAGATAAAGTCCCTTCATTGGATTGATAAAAAATTCTAACTGCAATACCTATTTTCCCTTTAGGCAAATTTTCCGCTCGGTAGACATCAAAAACATTACAATCAATAACAAATTTTTCAGAAAATACAATATTTTTTATATCTTCAAAATTGACATTTGTATCAATTAGTAATGATAGATCTCTATGTGCTTGTGGAAATTGAGAGAAATCCTTATAAACTAAGTCATTAGAACTCTTATATAGCTCTTCTAAAAACAATTCAAAAATTACTACAGATGGAGTATTAAAATTAAGTTTTTCTATCATGTCATTAGATATCATTCCTAAATAACCAAAAGTTATCTTATTCTTCTTGTCATGTATCCTTACGGATTTACCTTTAGCGAATATGGCATCATTATAAGGAGATAAAGCATAATTAAAACGTAATTTAGAAGACAAATAATCTATAACTCCTTTGCCATCAAAATAGTCGACTTCTCTTGGTGTAATATCCCAATGTAAATTTTCTGAAACTCCGGTTAATAAACCAGCCGAATATGATTTTTCTTGAATTTTTTGATCTAATTGAAAAAAAACATTACCTGTTTCAAAAATTCTAATTGGTTTTTTCCAATTGTTTGTATTTCTTGATGCTGTGACGATTATAGAGGGAATTAAACTTTTTCTTAGATATGCATGTTCGTTAGATATAGGATTTGTAATAGAAATATTCTTCATTTTATTAACATAGTCTGGCAAAATTTCTAACATTTCTTCAGATATTGCAGAATAAGAAATTGTTTCATACATACCCGAACCAACCAAAAGGTCAGTCAATGTATTTTTATATTCAAATAGTTTATTAGGTTCCCATTTAGGAATTTCGCCAGAAATAAATTTTAGAGGAATTGAATCATATCCAACAATTCTTGCTATTTCTTCATATAAATCTTCAGGTAAAGTAATATCAGATCGCCAGAAAGGGGTTTCTACTTTCCATATATCTTTCAACTTATCGAAATCATATGAAAAATTTAAGGAATTTAAAGTTTTGGAAATTATTTCATTTTCTATTTCGAGTCCTAATATTTTACATAAGCGCCTTTTATCAAGAATAATCGTATTTTTTATAAATTTATTATCATAATTATCCAATATACCTGTTCGGGTTTTACCGCCACAGATTTCCAAAATTAAATCTAAAGCTCTAGATAAACCATAAATAGTTAATTCAGGATTTAAATTTCGTTCAAATCTTATTGAAGCTTCAGTTTGTAAAGATAATAATTTCGATGTGTTTCTAATGACTGAAGGATTAAAATTTGCTGATTCTAAAAAAATAGAATTTGTTTTAATATCAATTTCTGAATTTTTACCACCCATTATCCCTGCCAATCCTATTGCAGATTTATTATCTGCAATGACTATTGAATGAGAATCCAAAGTCCTTTTATTCCCGTCCAGTGTTATTATTTCTTCACCTTTTTTTGAATTTCTAATATAAATTTTCTCTTCATTAATTTTATCTAAATCAAATGCATGTAATGGTTGTCCAATTTCGAACATTACATAATTTGTAATATCAACAAGATTATTTATGGGTCTTTCTCCTATCGAGATCAATCTTCTTTTTAACCAATCAGGAGATTCTTCAATTGAAATGTTGTCTATAATAACACCTGTATATCTAGAACAAATATTTTCATCAAGTATTTGAATATTATTTTTATAACTTTTTGAGTGAGGATGATTATTTGTATATTTAAATTTGAATTCTTTATCTATCCTTGCAGACAAGTCCCTCGCTATACCCGTTATACTTAAGCAATCAACTCTATTAGGAGTGATATCCAACTCCATAACAATTTCACCATAATATTTTGAAATGGGAGATCCTAATTTGAAATCTTTTGGTAAAACCATGATACCATCATGATTTTCACCAAGTCCTAATTCCTTCTCAGAACAGATCATTCCTTGAGATAATTCACCACGGATTTTACTTTCTTTAATTAGATAAAATTTTTCAGGGCTATTTTCATCAGGTAATTTTGTTCCTGGAGTAGCAAAAAATATTTTTTGTCCAACACGAATATTTGGGGCACCACAAATAATTTTATATTTATTAGCTCCATCAAAAACAATAACTATCTGTAATGTGTCAGCATTTGGATGTTTAGAAATTTTTTGAATTTCTCCTACAATTACACCGGAAATAATTCCTATTTCGGATATTGATTCTACTTCAAGTCCAATAATCGTCAGATTTTCTGCGATCTCTTCTGGAGAAACATTATAGGTTATATATTCTTTTAGCCAGTTTAAAGGTAATTTCATAACTAGATAGTAAATTGATTTAAAAATCTCAAATCATTTAAATGGAAATTTCTTATATCAGAAATTTTATTTTTTAACATAGAGATCCTTTCAGGGCCTAATCCAAAAGCAAATCCACTATATTCTTTGGGATTGTATCCTACCCCTTCCAAAACCTTAGGATGTACCATGCCAGCGCCTAGGATTTCTATCCATTTACCATTCCATTCTATTGACATATCTACTCCTGGTTCTACAAAAGGGAAAAAATCACACCTAAATCTTACTTTTTGGTCAGATCCAAATAACTTTCTTGCCATTTCAAACAAAGTCCCTTTTAATTCTGAAAAAGAAATATTTTTATCAACTGCCAATCCTTCAATTTGATGAAATTGCCACTCATGAGTAGCATCTGTCGCTTCATATCTATAACATTTTCCTGGAATAACAACTCTCAGTGGGGGGTTATTTTTTTCCATTACTCTCGCTTGCATTGGAGATGTATGAGTTCTAAGAAGATGTTTAACATTAGTGTTTTTAGTTTGTAACCAAATAGTATCCCACTGATCTCTAGCTGGATGATCATTTGGTATGTTTAATAAATCAAAATTATATTTTTCAGTTTCTATTTCCTGACCTTCTATAATTTGAAATCCCATCTCTGAAAAAGCAGTACAGATTTCTCTAATTATTAAAGTTGTTGGATGGTAATTCCCTAAATTCACAGGCCTCCCGGGTAAAGTGAAATCAAATTCTGAAACATCATTATCTATAAGATTAATTTTTTTCTCTGCTAAATTGTATTTATTTGATAGACTTTTTTTTAAATTATTTATCTTCGGTCCAATTATTCTTTTGTTTTCATCTGAAACAGAAGAGAGATATTTCATTAATTTAGATATTTCTCCATTTCGACCTAAGAAAAATATACGCCAGTTTTCCAATTGATCAAAATTAATTGTTTGTTGATCAATTTGACCATTGGCAGATCGTTCTACTTCTTCGATTTCTTCAATAATTCTATTTAAATTGGACAAAATATTTATATTTAATTATATTTTTAGTACTAAATAATTATATTGTATAAAAAAATGAAATAATAAGAATTTATACTTAATTATAGTATATTAGATTGAGCAGAAGAGAATATATAGTAAATCAATTCAAATATATGTAGTAATTTATCTTGGAATAGTATATAAATATATTATCAAAAATAAACAAAGGATTGACCGGAGGTCCTTATGGAAGCTTATTGCATGAAATGCAAGGGGAAACGTGAAATGAGTAACCCCCAACAAATAACTATGAAAAATGGTAGACCAGCTACTCAAGGAACATGTCCAAAATGTGGCACAAAAATGTTCAAGATTGGTAAAGCCTCTTAGTTATTATTTATATATATATTTTTATATAAATTTATATAAAGACATAAAATTGCAAAAAATCTACTAAAGAATTTTTTGCAATTTTTGTTTAATTTAATAGGTGGAAGGTGGAGAGAATTTTATGATTTACAATGATTTTGGTTCAACTAATGAAAAAGTAAGTAGGTTAGGGATTGGTTTAGCCGAAATAGGATTTGAATTAGGGGAATCTGGTTATTCCCAAGTTGACCAGTTGCTTAATTTTGCTTTAGACAATGGCATCAATTTTTTAGACACTGCAGCTTCATATAATGAAAGTGAAAAGTTAGTTGGCGAAGCAGTTAATGATAGGAGAAATGAGTTTTTTTTAGCCACAAAAGCCGGAACAGGAAGTACTAATTCTTCTGATAGTGAATGGAATTACCAGAAAATAAAAAATTCAATTGAAAATAGTTTAAAAAATTTAAAAACTGATTATGTTGATCTAGTGCAATTACACTCTTGTGATATACACATTTTACAAAAAGGAGATGTCATAAGAGCACTGCAAGATGCACAGCAAGAAGGAAAAACAAGGTTTATAGGTTATTCAGGTGATAATATGGCAGCCAAATGGGCTGTTAATTCAAATATCTTTGACACTTTACAAACTAGTTATAATATAGCTGACCAAAGAGCTCGAACAAAAAATATTCTTAAAGATGCAAACATAAAAAAATTAGGAATTATTGCTAAAAGACCAATAGCAAATGGTTCTTTAAGTGGTGTGATAAGAAAAAATGAAAATTGGTCAGGCACTTATAATGATAGTTATGGTAGACCTTACTTTGATAGATTAAAGATTCTTTGTGATTCAGTGGATATGAATTTGTCAGATATAGACCCCATTGAACTCTCTATGGCTTTTTCATTATATAGAAGTGAAATTGATGTTTTAATTATAGGTTCTAAAAACATTAAACATGTTGAGAGTAACATTAATTTTGTTGAACGTAACGTCAGTAAATATGATGAGCTGATACGAAAATTTGAAAACTCATTTGAAATTAATGATAAAGATTGGTTACAGTTAACTTAGAAGATTTACCTTCACTAGGATGAATAAGAATTAACATTTTTTTATTTCTTCTGAGTTTTCAATATTTATTGTTTTTAATTTATCAAAAGGCTCAAATCCAAGTACTTGGCTATAAAAATAAAGTTCAGATTCCAATGAAGAAATTATATTTTTGGATTGTCTGAATCCATGTTGCTCTCCTTCATACATTACTAAAGAAAAAGGGATTTTTTTATCTCTTAATCCTTCAGCCATAATTTCTGCTTGAGATGGTGGCACTATTTTATCTTCTGTTCCTTGAAAAATTATCATTGGACAAGATAGCTGGTCTGTAAAATTAATTGCTGATCTATCATAGTATTTTTCTTTTTCTTCAGGGTACTTACCTATTAATGATTCAAGGTATTTTGATTCGAATTTGTGAGTGTCATCAATAAAAACTGACAAATCTGCAATTCCATAATAAGTAGCTCCTACTGCAAATCTATCGTGGAAAGTTAATGCATTTATTGTTGTATAACCACCAGCTGAGCCTCCTTTAATTGCTGCTCTTTCAGAATCTACAAGACCTTTTTCAGAAAGATAGTCTACTGCTGCAATGCAGTCATCAGTATCATATACTCCCCAATTACCTTTTAGTGAATCTCTGAATTTTTTCCCATAACCAGTTGAACCTCTATAATTTACATCAACTACAGCAATCCCTCTATTAGTCCAGTACTGAACTGATAAATTTAAAGCATTGCTAGTTGCACTCGTTGGACCTCCATGACTTATTACTAGCACAGGAGGTTTTTCTCCAGAGTTGCCTTGATATTTTTTATTTTTAGGTTTGTAAAAATAGCCGTATGCGGTAGCACTTTCTGTAGTAGTAAAAGTGATTTCTTCAGGTATAGAAATTTCTTCACTATCAATTTCTAATTTACTAGATTCTTTAATTGTTTTAATTTCTTTTTTTTCTAAATCAAGAGATACGATTTCGCTCTTAGATACAGGTGAAGCTCCTATATACAAAGCTTTATTATCAAAAAAGCTTAGACTTCCTATAGAAGTATGTAAAATTTCTATTTCTTCAACTATTTCACCAGAAATATTTATTTTTCTAATCAAACCTTTATTTTTGTCTTTTGAAGACCCTCTCAAGTAAATAAAATTATCTTTTATAAAATATGTTCTGACGCCAAAATTCCAAGCAGGTTCACCATGGTCAGTTTCTTCATCTAATATTGTAGACTTTTTATTATCTGAATATTTTTTTAAGTTCCACCAACCGGATTCATCGCTAATATAAATTAATTGACCTGATTCACTCCATTCAGGTTGAATAATACTTATATTCTTTGATCCATCTATTAATTTTTTATTACTAACTCCATTAGAATCAAAATTTCCTATGTATAATTCACTTCCATCCCAGGGCATATTTGGATGATCCCATTCCAGCCAACAAATCTCATTATTTGCAGGATTTATTCTTGGAGAAGAATAAAAATCTCTACCTGTGCATAAAACTATTGTGTGGTTTTTTGATGTAGAAATAGCAACAAGTTCGTTTTTTGCTTCTCCTTTTTCAAAATGAGTTTCTCTTACGCAAAATATCCATTCCTCATCATAAGATAGCGTTAAGTCACTATATCTTATTGATTTTTCAAAAGGAGGTTCAATAGTTAGAGCAGATGTGTTTTTTTCTGCAACAACATATATTCTTTGGTCATCCCAATTAGTAAAATAAATATTTTTTTTACCAACAGCGAATGAGCCTCCTCCATATTCATGAACTGCATTTCGCGAATTGAAATTTTCTGGAATGACGTCTTCTATTTCTCCAGAACTATTCTGTTTTACTATGACATATCTTCCAGCTTCTTCTGGCCTTCCTTCTAGAAAATATAGCTCAGAACTATTAGACCTTATTTCGCTAAACCTTAATCCACCTTCAATTATTTTTTGTGGAGTTATAGTAGATTCCCATGAGCCATAATGTGATTTCATTTTTGATTTCATTTTTATTCAAGTCTGTCCACTTTATTATTAACCCATTACCCTTCATTTAGGTAAAATATTATAATAAATTGTTTTTATTACATTCTAATACAAAACCCTATAAGTAAAATCATGGAAAATAAAAAAAGGATATTGACAGGGATTAGGCCCACTGGTGCACTACATTTAGGACATTATGTTGGTGCTCTACACAATTGGATTCAACTTCAAGATGAATATGAATGTTATTTTCTCATAGCTGATTATCAAGCCTTAAGTGATCATTTCCATGACATAGATTTAATCAAGCAGTCTGTTATAGATGTCACTCTTGATTGGCTTGCTGTTGGTTTAGATCCGGACAAGTCCAATTTCGTAATCCAAAGTTATGTACCAGAACATGCTGAATTGAGCATGTTATTGTCTTTTATCACACCATTAGGAATGTTAGAAAGAAATCCAACTCTAAAAGGAGAGTTAGATTCTTTACCAATTGAACAAAGAAGTGCTGGATTTTTCAATTATCCAATAAGTCAAATTGCCGATATTTTATTACCAAGAGCACATTTAGTTCCAGTGGGTGAAGATCAGGCCCCTCATCTAGAAATGTCACGTGAAATTGCTCGAAAATTCAATAGAATGTATGGTGAAGTTTTTCCAGAACCAGAAACTCTAATAGGAAAAGTTGGTCGATTATCAGGAATTGATGGAAAAGGTAAAATGAGTAAAAGTCAAGGGAATGTTATTTTACTTTCAGATTCTAAAGATGATGTTGCAAAAAAAGTTAGAGGTATGTACACAGATCCAAATAGAATAAGAGCCAATATTCCTGGAAAAGTAGAAGGAAATCCTGTTTTTCAATATCTAGATGCATTTACTGAAAACGATCCAAATGTTCAAGATTTTAAGGAAAGATATCGTAAAGGTAACATTGGCGACGTAGAAATCAAAAATTATTTATCAGATATTTTGAATGAGTTTTTAGAACCAATCAGGAACAAAAGAAACTATTATGAAAAAAATTTCAATATTGTTGAAGAATCTTTGGATAAAGGAATTTCAAATGCTAGAAAAGTAGCAGATAAAACTATGACTTTAGTAAGAGAAAAGATGAAAATATCTACATACAAAAATATCTGGTAAAAAAATGGCTTATAATCCCACATCATTAGAATTCAAACAACTGTCAAAAGAATACAATCTGATACCAATATATAAGGAGATCAGAGCAGATTTAGATACCCCTTTATCTATTTACTTAAAGCTAGCAAAAAATAGTTATTCTTTTCTATTAGAATCAATAACTGGAGGAGAAAATCTAGCTAGATATTCAATTATAGGAATAAATCCTAGAAAGATAATTAAGACAGGAAAAAACGAGAAGCTTGGTGAAGTTGATCCACTGCTTGAAGTAAAAAATGAAATTAATTCTTATAAAGTACCTGAAATAAAGAAACTACCTCCTTTTACTGGAGGTGCAGTTGGATATATATCCTATGATTCAGTATCTTACTTCGAAGATACAGTCATAAAAAATAAAAAGGGCGATCTAGAGGTCCCTGAATCAATTTTTTTGTTGACAGAATCTTTGGTGGTTTTTGATCACGTAAAACAAACTATATTCATAATAGTTTACACAAAAATTAATAAAGATGATAATTCTGAAAAAACTTACAAAAAAGCTGTCGAAAATATCGATAAAATTATTGAACAAATTAACAAACCAGTTCCAAAAAACTTTAATGTAAGCTTAGATATTGAAAAAGAATCAAGTAGAGAGCAATTAATTGAACAGTATGAAAAAAACATGACTAAAGAACAATATTCTGAAGCAGTACAAAAATGCATAGATAACATTTATTCTGGTGAAATAATTCAGGTAGTTTTTTCTCAAAGATTATCAAAAAAAACTGAAGCTTCGGCAATAGATATCTACCGATGCTTAAGAACAATTAATCCTTCTCCATACATGTTTATATTTAATTTCGAAGATTTTCAAATTATCGGTGCGTCTCCTGAACTTCTAATTAAAGCTAATAACGAGGAAATTTCCGTACATCCTATAGCAGGATCAAGGCCGAGAGGAAAAAATGAAAAAGAAGATAATTTGATATCAAATGAATTAATATCTGATGAAAAAGAGTTAGCTGAACACTTAATGCTTTTAGATTTAGGAAGAAATGACGTAGGAAGAGTAGCAAAACCAGGTACGGTAAAAGTGACTCAAAAAATGGAAATTGAAAAATATTCACATGTTATGCATATTGTTTCAAATGTTGTAGGAAAACTAGATAAAAAATATGACCAATTTGATGCAATGCGAGCAGCATTCCCTGCAGGTACAGTTTCTGGAGCTCCAAAGGTTAGAGCGATGCAATTAATATCTGAATTAGAACCTGAAAAAAGAGGACCTTACTCAGGAGGAGTAGGATATTTCTCTTATAATGGAAACATGGATACCTGTATAGCCATACGAACGCTAATATTAAAAGACAAAACTGTATATCTTCAAGCTGGTGGAGGGATTGTAGCAGATTCAATCATAGAAAATGAATATCAAGAAACATTACATAAAATGCAAGCACTTATTGGAGCCATTGATGATGCTGAAAGAGGTATTAAGTAATGATTTTACTATTAGATAATTATGACTCATTTACCTATAACCTATATCAATATATTTGTGAATTGAACAAGGATGTGTTGGTTCTAAGGAATAATGAAACAAGTTTAGATAAAATTGAAGAATTAAAACCTTCACATATAGTAATCTCTCCTGGACCATCAAATCCCAAAAATGCTGGTATTTCTAATGATGTTATAAAAGCTTTTAGAAATACTACCCCTATATTAGGAGTATGTTTGGGACATCAATGTATAGGCTTTGTACATGGAGCAAACATAATTCAAGCTAAAGAAATAAAGCATGGTAAAATCTCATTAATAACACATGATGAAGAAGGGATTTTTAAAAATATACCTAACCCGTTTAAAGCAGTTCGATATCACTCGTTAATAATAGAAGAAAAATCTTTATCAGATGATTTTGAAATTTCTGCAAAAAGCGAATCAGGCATTATTCAGGCAATAAGACATAAAAAATTTGATATAGAAGGGTTACAATTCCATCCAGAATCTATAGAAACAGAATATGGGATGGATCTACTAGCAAATTTTGTGAATAAATAGACAAAATGAATATTCTAGACACAATTCAAAAAGCTACCATTGGAAAAAATTTAAGTTTTGAAGAATCTCAGCACGCAATGGAACAAATTATGTCCGGCAAAATGTTACCTTCGCAGTTTGGGTCATTAATGACTTCCTTGACGATCAAAGGAGAAACTGCTGAAGAAATTGCTGGGATGGCTAGTATAATGCGAAAATATTCTTTAAAAGTTCCAAATAACGAAAATGCTATAGATATGTGTGGAACAGGAGGAAGTGGACTTAAATGGCTAAACATCTCAACTGCGTCTTCTATAATTGTTGCATCTTCAGGAATACCCGTTGCAAAACATGGAAACAGGGCCATGACAGGTAATAGTGGATCTGCGGATGTTTTAGAAGAGTTAGGGGTAAATATCAATTTAACTCCTGATCAAGCAAGTAAATGTCTTGAAGATATCAATTTGGTATTCATATTTGCACAAAGCTTCCATCCTTCCATGAAATATGCTGCTCCTTTGAGAAGAGAAATTGGAATAAGGACAATATTTAATTTTTTAGGCCCATTGACTAATCCTGCATCTGTAACAAAACAAATAATAGGCACTCCAAATAAATTGATTGCAAAAAAAATAGCTTTGGCTGCTAAAATTCTTAAAACTGAAAGAATAATAACATTAAGTGGAAAATCTGGAGCCGATGAAATAGAAATTGATAATGATACATATATATATGATTCTGAAAAAAATTTTGAAGAAATAATTTTACAACCAAGAATACCAAATAAGTATTCTTCTAAACATTTGATCATTAAATCTCCAAAAGAGTCTGCAAAAAAAATCCTTGAATGTTTTAGATTAAATTCTGTAAAAAAAATTAACTTAGATTTAGAATCAGTTTTAGAGTCTATACTAATTAATTCCGCAATAGCTATATCCCTAGATAAACCCAACAATGATATAGATTCTTGTTATGAAATAGCAAAAGAAAATCTTTTATCTGGAAATGCAATGAAGAAACTTGAAGAACTTATAAATTTTTCAAAGAAGATATAGCTAATGTCTATTTTAGATAAAATTATTCTAAAGAAAAAAAATCGCTTAGAAATAAAAAAAGCTTTGCAACCACTGAGCAAATTAAAAGAAGATATACAGTTTCATCAAATAATTATTAAACTTGAGGAAGTTTTAGATAATAACAACATTACACTAATTGCAGAAATGAAAAGACAATCTCCTTCAGCTGGGATCATGGACACAAAGCTTATTCCAAATGAACAAGCTGAAATCTACATAAAATCAGGTGCAGATGCAATTTCAGTACTAACTGAGGAAGATTTTTTTCGAGGGAGTAATAAAGATCTAACAGATGTATTAAAAGTTTCAAAAAACAAAAGAATACCCGTACTTCAAAAAGATTTTATTTTTGATGAGTATCAGTTATATGAAGCAAAAAAATTAGGTGCTGATTGTGTACTACTAATAGTTAGAATTCTTGAAGAAAAGAAATATATTCAATTATACAAATTGGCAAAATCATTAGGATTAAGTGTTATTGTAGAAATTTTTGATGAAACCGACTTACGAAAAGCCCTTTCAATTGAAGTAGAAATTATAGGTATTAATAATAGAAATCTTGCAACTCTAAAGACCTCTTTGGATAATTTTGTGAGATTATCTAAATTAATTCCAAATGATATCTTCAAAATAGCAGAAAGTGGTATTTCAAATCATAACGATGCATTAAAAATGGTTTCACATGGAGCTAATGGCTTATTAGTAGGAGAATCAATTATGAAATCTAATAATATTGGTCAAATAATAAATATTTAATCGGAACAAAAAACTCCACTTTTTAAAGACCTCATACCTTGACTAATTAATTTTTTATAACTGTTTGGATCAGTATTTGTACCGCATACAACAACTCCAACTTTTTTATCTTTAATTCTATTTTTCAAAGGTCCTAAGGCGCCAGCCGTGGAAGCGGCACCAGCAGGTTCTAAGGCCAATTTCATTTCCGAAAATAATATGGTGGCTGCGGCAGCCAATTCATCATCGGTTACTAGTACAATTTCATCTATAGACTGTTGACACATTGCAAAACAATATGGTGTGATCATTGGAGGTGCCAAACTATCTGCTATAGTATTTGCTTTGTCGGTTGACTGTGGTTTACCTGCAGCTAAACTTTTTGACATAATTTGATTACCCTCCGGCTCCACAGCATAGACTTTACATGATGAATTAATCAATTTTGTTACAATACTCACCCCAGAACAGAGACCCCCTCCACCAACTGGAACAATTACTGCATCTAGATCTTTAACAAATTCATGAAGTTCTAAACCGCATGTGGCAGTTGCAGATGTAACATTATATCCTTCAAAAGGATGAATAAAAGTTTTTCCTTCTTTTTCTGCAATATTTTTAGCCATTTCAAATCCTGTTGCCCCATC